>Ga0214919_10000244_pt1 | contig 91293 bp, 71 predicted proteins | sample LL1503_MetaG_FD_177994 | JGI IMG/M metagenome (GOLD analysis project Ga0214919, IMG submission 177994) | Freshwater microbial communities from Lake Lanier, Atlanta, Georgia, United States - LL-1503 | ecosystem: Environmental > Aquatic > Freshwater > Lake | place: USA: Georgia | collected...
ACAACTATTGGTTGTGTTGGTATAGGTAAAAAAGAAGAATGTGTATTCGAAAGTGCACCTCTCAAACTCCATTTAGTTGCTAAATAACTTTCAACACTTTGTCTTTCATTATGTAATAAACTTTTATCATAAATTATTACTTCTGCTATATGAATAGAAGAATTACTTCCATGTTGTGTATTCCAAATACCTATCTTAATACCTTGTATATTATCAACTGGTGCGTAACCAGTTAAAATATTTGGAATTGTAATATTACCATTATGTGTAAAAATAGAATAATTAGTATTTGAATTAAAAGTTGCTGTTAAAATATACCAATTAATATTATTAGTACTAATATTAGATACACCTGTAGAACTATCAAAATTATTAGTCTGTAACGCAAATTGATTACTAAAATTTGAATCTGTCCTAGGTCCGTTATAATTAAGAGCATAACCATATGATTCCCAAGTATCACCAGATACTATACCATAATTAATATTAACACTAGGAAGATTAACTATTCTAAATAAAACGATAATTGTCAATTCATAAACATTTAAGTTATTACTAACAGTAAAATAATTATTATTAGCAGTTAAATCAATAATTGTTTTATTATTTAAACCGTTTGTTAAAACTTTAGGATAATCACCTGTTCCTAAATGATTATTAAAACCTGTTGCATTATTTCCTCGTCCTGACTTATCCGACCAAGTAGTTACATTTGCATTATTGGAACTTAAATCGGAAGCATCTAACCATATTAAACAATCGGATAAAGATAATGGTGATGTTATTGTAATAGGAATATTTTCAACAATAAAACGAGCTATAGCAAATGAACCATTTCTAGCACAGTTATAATTTCTACCACTTGCTAATGAGGTATGTGATATTCTAATTTTATCGCCGGAAACTACTTGTGTCGTTTGAACTAAAGGTACTTGCCGCCACTTTAATGTAGTAAATGTACCTGGATTATCCGTTACAATAGTACCAGTAGTACCAATTCTTGCCCAAGTATTTGTTGATGCTGTAAATTTATCAACATAACAAGTAATTGTAGAATTCCAAACAGCTGAATATATATTAATTCTTATTATTGCACCTGATTCAGTTATATTAAATTCAGGTGAACAATGACTAATATCAGAAACAGTAGTAAAAGATGAAATAAAATTAGTATATTCTGGTATTACTTGAATTGTAGCTGATGCTGGTGAAGTACCTGCAACATTTGTTGCATATACTCTAAAATAATATGTTATATTATTTGTTAATCCAGTTACTATTTTAAAAATTGCTGAATTATTAGCTGAACTATCAATATTCCAACTAGATGAATCTGTACTTTTTTCAATTAGATAACTTGTTATTGCTGAACCGCCATTATTTACTGGTGCAGTCCAATTTATAGTAGCTTGAGCATTACTAGCAATTGCTGTTCCAATTGTTGGTGCTCCTGGTATTGTTCTTGGTATTGCATTTGCTAAATTTAATAATGAACCATTACCAGCAACGTTTGTTGCATATACTCTAAAATAATATGGTGTACCGTTTGTTAATCCAGTTATTTGTTTAAAACGTGTTGTAGCATTAGTTGAACTATTAGTAGTCCAACTTAATGAATCTGGACTTGTTTCAATTACATAACTACTAATATCTCTACCATTACTACTTGGTGCATTCCAAGATAAATCTACTAAACCATTACCAGCTACAGCAATAAGTGTTGGTGCACTAGGTACAGTAAATGGTATTGCACTTTCTACATTTGATAATGAACCATTGCCTGCCAAATTTATTGCATATACTCTAAAATAATATGGTGTACTGTTTGTTAATCCAGTTATTTGTTTAAAACGTGTTGTAGCATTTGTTGAACTATTAGTAGTCCAACTTGATGAATCTGGACTTGTTTCAATTACATAACTACTAATATCTCTACCATTATTACTTGGTTCATTCCAAGATAAATCTACTAAACCATTACCAGCTACAGCAGTAAGTATTGGTGCACTAGGTACCGTAAATGGTTTTGCATTTGCTACATTTGATAATGAACCATTGCCTGCCAAATTTATTGCATATACTCTAAAATAATATAGTGTATCGTTTGTTAATCCAGTTATTTGTTTAAAACGTGTTGTAGCATTTGTTGAACTATTAGTAGTCCAACTTGATGAATCTAGACTTGTTTGAATTACATAACTACTAATATCTCTACCATTACTACTTGGTTCATTCCAAGATAAATCTACTAAACCATTACCGGCTACAGCAGTAAGTATTGGTGCACTAGGTACAGTAAATGGTATTGCATTTGCTACATCTGATGATGAACTATTACCAGCAATATTTATTGCAAATACTCTAAAATAATATGGTGTACCATTTGTTAATCCAGTTACTCGTTTAAAAAGTGTTAAACTATTAGTTAAACTATCAGTAACCCAAGTTGTTGAATCAATACTTCTTTGAATTATATAACTACTAATACCTCTACCACCATTAAATGGGTCATTCCAAGATAAATCTACTAAACCATTACCGGCTACAGCAGTAAGTGTTGGTGCACTAGGTACAGTAAATGGTATTGCATTTACTACATTTGATAATGAACCATTGCCTGCCAAATTTATTGCAAATACTCTAAAATAATATAAACTACCATTTGTTAATACAGTTATTTGTTTAAAACGTGTTGTAGCATTAGTTGTAGTTGAACTATCAGTAGTCCACGGTGATAAATTTTTACTTGTTTGAATTACATAACTACTAATATCTCTACCATTACTACTTGGTGCATTCCAAGATAAATCTACTAAACCATTACCGGCTACAGCAGTAAGTGTTGGTGCACTAGGTACAGTATATGGTATTACTGCAGGAGTAGATGCAATAGATGCGGGTGATGCACCTACAACATTTGTTGCTATTACAGTAAAAGTATAACCTGTACCGTTGGTTAAACTATCAACAATTGCTGTTCTTGCTTCAAAATTATATGTTGGAAATCCGCCTGCAGGACTACTTATTACGGTATAACTAGATATATCTGTACCATTGTTACTTACTGGTGCCGTCCACCTTACATTAGCTTGACCACTGAAACCACTAACATCTGCTATTACATCTGTAGGTGCATTAGGTATAATATTTCCAAATATTGCAGGAGAAGTTTCCTCAGATGGTTGTGAATCGCCTGCAGCATTCACTGCAACTACCCTAAAAAAATAACCATTAGGAACAGTTAAATCATTGATTATTCCTGTTGATGTTGTTGCACCAAGTACGAATGAATTTAAACCTTCTGTGTGTGCTAGTATTTTATAACCTATTATATCTGAACCACCATTATATGTTGATGCAGTCCAAGTTACAGTAGCTTGACGACTACCTGGACCTGCAATTGCTGTTCCAATTATCGGTGCATTGGGTACAGTATATGGTGTTCCATATGTAATTGCTGATGAAGAAGAAATATCAGAAATATTTCTTGCTATTATTTCAAATATATAACTTGTACCAAAAGTTAAATTACTAAATTGTGTAGATGTTGTAGATATTTGTTTTGAATCTATTAAAACTAAAGTAGTAGAATTTCTACATGTTATATTATATTTATAATTACTAGAATTACTGTCACCACCATTATTTGTTGGAAAATTCCAATTTAATGTAATACTAGTAGAACTAGGAGTAATTGTAGCTGCAAAATTTGCAGGTGCACTTGATGCATTTGCATATATACCTAATATATTCATATAATTAGTAGATGATAATAGAATACGATTATTATTAACTTGTGGACTACTAAAAGTTTGAGTAAATACACCCATAAAATTATGTTGAGCATAAAATACATATTTATCACCAGAAAATATATTTCCATCAGCTGATGCTACATAATCTCTTAAAAGTACTGTTGGATTATTTTGAGTTGTATCACCATAATATAATCCCACCTTATTATATTGACCAGATAAATATTTACTATAAATACTACTTCTTCCTAACCAAAACTGATTAAAATTATCTGAATTAATAGCACTACCTTGAGATGTTTGATATAGTTGAGTAACAGTCTGTGAAGCTGTAGTATAACGATATAAAGTATATTTAAACGAAGCCCCTGTGGGAAATATATATAATGTTATAATATAAAGATGATCAGTATTAAGAGTAACTCCTGTATTAGCGATAGCACCACTATTACTAATTATTAGGGTAATTGGTGTAGTACTATTAAATCTAGTTACATTTAATATTCTTTGAAAAGTATTTGTTGTTTGAAGGAACTCAAAAAAAGGTTCACCATATGAAGTTGATCCAGTAGTAGCTCGTGCATAAATAATTAAAGTATAATTTCTTAAAAACGATCCAGTAATATTTCTATATTTCACTCCAGTATTTGGATCTGTTGTATTTGACATTAATTTATATTATAAAAAAATTACATATTAAATTAAAAGTATTAATTTATTTACTAATTTATAATTTTAAAATAAATAATATTTTTATTTTAAAGTTTTACAAGCAAATTATTTGTTAGTTTACATTTTTAAGCTTCGTCAGCAAAAATATTTTTTTCTGTTCTAATTCTTGGTAAAATATTTACACTCATTAATTCTTGAAATAATAATTTAGCAGCATAAGGAATAACAACTGCACTAATTTTATTTGAATTATGACAAGCTTTGCACCAATAATAATCTTTATCAATTACTTTAGAAGCAAAGAGACCACATTCATCGCATACATAAACTTTAGTAATATCAGATGTTTCCATCATACGTTCTTTCAAAAATTGAGCCATACCATGTGCTATCATTGCATCTTTTTCCATTTCACCTATTTTAAGACCACCATCTCTTGAACGACCTTCTAATGGTTGTCTTGTTAATGCTTGACGAGGACCACGACTTCTTGAGTGATATTTATCCGCTGTCATATGTTTTAATCTGACTGTATAAGTAGGACCCATAAATATTTCAGTTTCCATTTTTTTACCAGTCATACCACAATATAATATTTCATTACCATATTTATTATAACCTAATTTTTCTAATATATCAGGTAATTTACGAACATCATAATCACAATATGGAGTACCATCTATAAATGTACCATCAATTGCACCAATTTTAGATGCAACACATTCAATAAGTTGTCCAATTGTCATACGTGATGGTTGACAATGAGGATTCATAATAACATCTGGTACTAATCCTTCTGATGTAAAAGGCATATCTTTTTGCATTAAACTTATACCAATTGTACCTTTTTGACCATGACGATTTGTTATTTTATCACCAATTACGGGTATTCTTTCCATACGAACGCGAACATTATACATTTCATAACCTTCTGCATTATATACACCAGTATGTACTCTATCAATTACACCATTAACATTTGATTTGAAAATGTCAGAGCTATCTTTATATACTTTATTACTATCACCAGTAGGTTGAATAGGTGATACTTTACCAATAATAAAATCTTCATTTTGAATTTCTGTTTCTTCAGGACAAATACCTTTATCATTTAATTTAGAATAGTTACCTTGTTTCATATCGGCTACTTTATTTTTATCTGGTTTAGTAAATATATCATCCTGATTAGTTGAAGGATTTTTATCAATTTCAGAGTGATATTTCTTTAAAGTATCAGCTCTAAAAATTCCTCTATCAATTGCGCTTTGATTAAAAATAACAGAGTCTTCTTGATTATATCCATTGTATGATGCAATGGCAACAATAACATTTTCACCATAAGGTAAATCTAAACAATGGTTATATTCCATAGTTTTAGTTGTAACAATTGGTACTTGAGGATAATATAATATTTGTGAAATATCCATACGATCTTTATAACTAGTTAAATATATACCAATAGCTTGTTTAGCTTGAGAAAAATGAATAATATTACGACCTGCATGAGTATGGTTACTAAATGGAATATTACCTGCAATAATACCTAATTGTGTCCAAGCGTGAAAATCACAATGAGTATATTTAACCCATCTGTAATCACCATAACGGTTAATTTTACTAGCATCATTATTTTCTACTTTACGATTTTTATTATTTTCAGATTCATCTAATCTATAAAATCTATCTGCGCACATAATATAGTTAGAACTTTCAACATCTTCGTAATCAACTAAATTATGATATTTAGACAACATTTTTTTCCATCCTTTAGCACTATCTTTTGAATTTAATTCTTGTTCTATATCATTAATTATGTCTTTTGATAAGTTAAGTTTATTATTAGATACAACCATAATAGGTCTAATTAAACGTCCTCCATCTGAATAAACTTTAATTTCTTTTTTTGAAAAATCTAAGCAAATTGTAGTATATTTATCAATTAAACCTTTTCTACGTGAATTTTTTAAATAATTATTAATTTCTATTCCATCTGCTAATTTACAAACACCAATCCAATCACCATTAATAAAAATTTTAATAAATGATTTCATGTGTAATGGATTAATATCTGAAGGATGTTTCATTTTTGTAGATTTAAGAACAGCATTAACAATTTCATATTGAACAGAATTTTGATGTGAAATAGATGACATCATAGCAAGTGATTTTACAATACCAATTTTTTGTCCTTCTGGTGTTTCACATATACATAGAAATTGAGCTTGTAAATTTTGACCTTGACGAATAGATGTAACTTTTGATGTAGAAGAATCTAAAGAAGGTGCCATAACTCTTCTCAAATAAGAAATAGCTTGAACCCAAGATAAACGTTGTAATGATTGAGCAACACCTTTTTTAGTTTTATTTATACCCCAAATACCTGTAGCCAAAGAAGTTTTAATACCTTGTTCAATAATAGATGGTTTAATTTGATTCATAATATTAATAGGTGTTTCATCAGAAGTATTTTTCTTAGCAAATAATTTACCTATTTCTTTTAACATTTTAGACCAATTTTGTCTAAATAATTGACCAATTAGAATACCGGGTGTTTCTATACGTTTATTTTGTAAAGCATCTCTATCATCTTGGTCTGAACGTTTTAACCAAACATTTAATAATTTATTTACCATATATCCCAAATATGCGATTTTTTTCGGTATATCTTCTCCTAAATGAGGTAAAAAATCTTGTCTAAAAATTTTTTCTAACATCATTTTTTTTTGAATTTTGGCCAAGTTTTCATCCGATTGGGAAATCATACGATTTCTTCTAAGCTTTGAACTTAGATATTCTATAGCTTCTTCTTTAGTTCTAATTGGTGTACCATTATCATCCGTGGAATATTCCATAGAACTACGAAGTAAATTAATCATTTTAACATCATCTAAATCATAAGTAATTCTAGATATAATATCTTGATCTGATTCAATACCAAATGCTCTAAATAATACAAAAAGAGGTATATCAACTAATGATGAAGTAGTTAAAACTAAATCATTATCTTTTCTATTTTTTAATGTAACAATTTGTAAATTATCCGACCAATCATTTTTTCTCGAATTAATTTGAGCAATATATATTAAACCATCTGTATTTAAAAAAGATGGTTCTTTCTTAGTAAAAACTAATATCTTGTTATCAACCATTTTTTCAATTGACATAACTACTTTTTCTTGACCATTAACAATGAAATAACCCCCTGGATCATATTTACATTCACCATGTAAATCTTTTTTAATTTGTGTTGAACAATATTTAGAACGAACCATTACAGGTATATTAGCTAAAGATGCTTCTTTTTCTATTTCACTAATTTCTTTAATTGTTTTTTCACCTGTTGTAATATTTATTTTTTCTAATACTTGAACAATATCAGCAACAATAGTAGCAAAATAATTTAAATGATTTTTACGTGCATCACTAGGAAATTTAATTTCATTATCATTATCAAAAGTAGCAGGTTTAATTCGGATATTAGAACATTTAATACCATGATAATAAATAGAATCACTTACTACATTTGTATAAAAATAATTTAATTCTTGAATAAGACAATAAGGTATTATTTCTTCTATTAATTGATTATATGAAGCAAATAGATGTTCATATAATATACGTGGTTGTTTATAATATAATTTAATTAGTTTATCTATATCTTCTTGGTTACTAATATAATTTGTCATTATGTATAATGATATAATCTTTTTAAATATTTTTATCAAATTTTTTCTAAATCATCTAAAAACTTGTTAAAATCGCAATTTTTAATAGATTTTTTATGTATTTTTGGGTTTTTAAATTTTAAATAATTATTTTCAAATTTTCTATATCCTATAACAAAATAATAATATGATAATTCATAAAAACTAATTAAATTATAAAAAAATATTTTAATATAATTTGGGTTTTCTAATAAAAATTTTTTATTATTACGTAGATAACAAAAAAATTCTACAAAAAAAATCATTTGTACAATTTGTAACCAAGTAAAATAAAAAGGTATAAATGCAATTAACCCTACTTTTAAAAACTTCATTATAAATTATAAAAATATTTTTCTTTATAACTTATTTTATAATAAAAGATATCATTACTAATAACAAATATTTATCTAAAAAATATCATATAATAAATGATTATTAATTTCATATAAACTAAATATTTTATTTACTAATTTGCCTTTTGAAAAATATTTAAATTCAATTTTTTCAAATGTATAAAATTTTTCATTTTCAATAATATACCATACGGGTATAGTTCCATTATATTTTAATATATTATTAGTTATATTTATTTTAATATTATCATTATCATTATCATCAAATATATATACATTTAATAAAACTGGTGAAATTCTAAATTCACCATAATTTGAAAAATACATATTATCTAACAAATAAATATATTTTATTTCAAATAAAGAGAAAAAGAATTTAATTATAAAAAATGGTATTATTTTAAAAAAATATAAATAATTAGTATTATATAATAGATAATCATTAATTTCAATAGATTTAAGTGTAATTTTAAAATTTTTAACAAAAAATTCACGAATAGGTATCAAATAATTCATTAATATTAATATTAATTATTTTTTTAAATAGAATAAAATAATATAAAGAAAAAATTTATTTTATAACAATGGAATCTATAACATTAAAAACAAAATTACCAAGAAAATGGGCTTTATGGTATCATCATGATAAAGATAATTGGAAAGTTACTGGTTTTAAAAAAATTTATACTATTGAAACACCTGAAGATTATTGGCAATTACATAATAATTGGGATAAAATAAATGATGGAATAAATCAAAAACATTTTTTTTTAATGCAAAATGGTATTTCACCAATTTGGGAAGACCCAGAAAATAAAAACGGTGGTTGTTGGTCTTTTAAAATACATTCAAGTCAATCTCAAGATTTATGGGATGATTTATCAACCTACCTTGTAACTGAAAACTTATCATTAAAAGCAAATTATATAACTGGTCTTTCTATTTGTTTAAAAAAGAACAATCATAGTGTAGTTAAAATATGGAATAAAAATAGTAAAGAAAATAGTCTTTCTTTATTAAATGAGAAAATTCTAAAAAAATGGGGTATGGATATTATCTATATTGCCCATATTGCCGAAAATTAATAAATTATTTATATAATATTTTAATTTTTAGTATCTTTTTGAGATAACACAAATTTAACAACACCTAATGCAGCAACTGAATATTGAATAATTAATGGATAATCATTCTTTAAATATAATATTACTTGTGGTGATAAATTTGTACATTTAGTAAAAACATTTAACCATTTTAATGAAAAAATACCTTGTACAATTTCATTTTTATTATCTGTATTTACTTCTATAGATAATCCACCGTTTGATTCTGATATTTCAAAATCAGCATCACATATTTCTGCTCCTTTAATACCAAATGAAACTTTATTATTTGTACATTTGATTTCGATTTTTTCTGTTATCAAACTCATATCTTTACAATATTTATGAAAATCGGATGATGGAAAATAAGCTGAATAAGGAAATTCAATTGTATCAACTTCTATTTTTTCTTCATCTAAATCTGATAAATTAAGCCGAAATATTTTTTTTTCTTTTTTATCTGTATTTTCTAAAATAATAATTAATTTATTAATATCTTCATCATCTAGTGCCCAAGTCATTTTATCTAAATTTGACATACATTTTAATATTATTAATAAATTATCTAAATTTACACCAAGAGTTATTCTTTTTTTATTATAAGTATATTTATATTTATCAAATTTATCAGCATCTAATTTACTATAAACTAAAATAGAACCAGATTTATTTAACTCTTTCATAACTAGTCCGCCTATTTGTTTAGTATTTTTTTGTTCAGACATTAGTTCTGTTTCTTCTTCAGATGTATTTTTTTCCATATAATATGGATAAAATGTAAATTTTACATCAGATACTATAGAACTAAGTGTATCAATTAAAATTTTAATTGCAGTTGTTTGAGAAGTTTCTAATTCTAAAATATATACCATTAATTTTATTGGTTTAAAGTCTTTAAAATGTTTTTTATTTAAATTTAAATTTAAATTTAAATTAAAATTTAAAAAAAAAATCTAAATTATTATATAATGGCAAATACATACTGTCTTGTTAATCCTCACATTGAAGGTGAAATGGATACTAAAATTAAATCTAATAACTCTTTAAAAGCTGCAAAAGTCTTTTACAAAAATTTATCTCAACATTTCAATAATAATATTCCTAAATTTTACTTTACCATTCAAAAAGGTGGTTCTGTTAATGGTAAATATTATCATTTTGTTGTTAAAGAAGTTAAAGATGATGATGAAGTTAAATTTAATATTGAACCCTATGTTATTTCAGAAGATTCCAAATCTATTAAAAATTTTGAAACAAAATTATCTTCATTTAAATCTAAATTTAACCAATTTGGTGGTGGTAAAAAAAATTCTAAAAAAAGTTCTAAAAAAAAATCTAAAAGATTAGATGATAGCTCAGAATCTGATTTAGACTCATCTGAAAATTTTTATAAAAAAGCTCAAACTTACAAACCAACTGTTGTACCCCCACTTTATTATTGGTGGTATGATCCTGGAGTTTATAATTTAGATTCCGTTTTTATTCCAACTTTTTATTCATATGTAACACCTTATTTACAATATACATTAATCTAAATTATTTATATTTATAAAGAAGTTCAAAACTTTTAATAAGTTCATGAGTTATTTGATAATATAATTCATTAATTTGTTCTTTATTTTCCCAACTTACATAATTTGTATCTATAGTTAGAAGAAATTTATTAAATCCTTCAAAATTTGTCATTGAAGATTTAATTAATTCAGGATATTTTTGAATAAATAATTTAATAAAATTAGTATGACTACTTTTATCTTTCCATTGGACTAATTCACAAAGACCTTCAATTGGTGTATTAAAAATATTTTTATAAAGATAAGATTTAACAGCCATTTCTGAAAAATTTTTATCACCAGTTACTCTTTCAAGATTTGTAATTAAGAAATTTTCTGGATCTTCCATTAGTATTTGTTTTTTATGAAAATTAAATATTTCTTCATATTTTGTTTCATTTAGTGGTTCATCTAAAGATAAAAAGTTTCCATTTGTATATAAATTATATGTAAAATTAATAAAAAGTGGTTTACCTGGTTTATTAAATTTAACAATATAAATATCATCTTTAGCTACAATTAATTCTGCATTTAAAAAATTTTTATTAAAAATAATATGTTTAATATTAATACTAAAATTGTTATCAAGCTTTGTTAGATACTCAATATATTTATCAATTGTTTCTATCATATTTTTAAAATGTGTCGGTATATTAGTTGTTTTAATAATTTTATAATAATTATAAGGGAAAAATGTTAAATTATTAAAATTAATAATATCTGCCATTTTAAAATATTCATTAATTTTAATAAGATTAAGGTAAAATAAACCATTAATTTTACTTATCATATTATTATTAATTAATTCTAATTTACCTGTAATACAAAAAGGGTCCGCATTACCAAAAAAGATTTGGTTAAGTATAGATAAATTTATAACACGCCCAATCTCAGTTTCAATATGTGAATTTTTATATAATATTGTTTTATAATCCATTAATTATAAAATAATATAATCAAATTAAAATAATCTCAATTTTTATTGTATCTTTTGAAAAATATAATATCTATTTAAGAAAGAAAATATTTTACCTTCTTTATCAGCCCCTTTTAATTCATCATAAAATTTAGCTACATCTGCATAAAATTCTTTATTTTTAACATTTTCTTCATGAGTTATAACATTTTGAAACCAACCTTTATTAATTTGATATAAATTAGCAAATAAATCTGAATCTACTAATTTACAACCTGCTTTTTCCATACTTTTTATCATTAATTTTGAAGTAATTAAATTTTCTGTATAATATACATCAGAAATCCATCTCATATTTACATCAATACTTTGTCCTGGTTCATCTTTAACTGGTCCTTGAAACTTTTTAATAATTTCAAATAATTTTTGTTTTTCTCCATTTTCGTCAGTATAATAAGATGTATATACATCTTTATCACCAAGTAAATTACTTACTCTGGCTGCATCAAATAATGTAAAAACGATATAACCACCAATATTTAAATATAATTTAATATTATTAATTAGATTATCTATAGATTCTTGAGAATTGAATAAATAGTGAATAGCAAACATACTTGTAATGATATCAAATTTTTTTTTACTATCAAAATATTTATTAATATTATTTTTATTATCTTGTGACATATTACTTAAACGTTTAGATTGTATATCTGCTTTTAATGGTAATGAACCATCTGCTTGTATAAAAATCATTTTACCATAATCAGGAAATTTAGATTTCATAAAATTATAACGACTAACTGCACTATCTGTAGCTGCAAATAAACCTTCATAATCTGGATCAATGCCAATATAATCACCAACACGTGCATGATACATTTTTTGAATATCACCACCTCTACCGCAACCAATATCTAAAATAGATGCTTTCATTAATTTGTCTCCTTTATTTCTACTAAAAGGTTGACAATAAGTATATATTAAAATAGATTTAATCCAATTTTGAAATGATCTCATTGATTTACATAAGTTAGTAATATTTTGATAATATTTATCTTGAGCTCTATCTGATGTAATAACAGAAGAGTCAATTCTACCTTGTAAAATTTTTAATTGAAATCCATAACTATCTATATTAGCTAATTTTTTAATTTCATTTATAGTTACTGCTTCTCTCATAGATTTCCAAGTTTTAATAGCAACATCTTTAAAATTACCATATTTTTTTTGTTCTCTTAATACAATTTCAGTTTTATCCCATCGTGTTCTTAAAATAGACCATCTATAGGGATGAGGAATATTTGTATTATTTATATAAATAACTTCAATAACTGTATTATCTTGAATAAAGTTACCTTCAACATCACGTACTTCACCACGAACAAGAGGAAAAAATGCTTCCTGATTATTTTCTTCTCTCATAAAAGGTGTAGGTACTTCTTTATTACCAATTAAATCACCAACAAAAAAATTAACAACACGATATACTTGGTCTGTATTACTATTTGAACCTGATTTAATTGGTAAAGAATTATCATATATTTCTAAATAACCTCCTGTTTCTGGATTTCTTTGAAAATTTATATAGATGTCAATAGAATTAGTTTCAGGTGGTTTAAATTTATAAATAGGATATTTTTGTTCTCTTTTATCACGTGTATATTTTTGGTCAATAGCTGTAAAAATAATACCATCTAGTAAATATGGACAATTTGCTTTTGTTGAATTAGTACAAGCAAACCAAATTAAATAAGCATATAAATATACTTCACTGTTTGCACCACCAGTTGGAAAAATAAACATTTTTGGATGAAATATATATTCAGATTCTTCAACACTATCAATTAATTTATTTAAATTTTCATAAAAATTTTCAATTTCTTTAGTATAATATTTTTCTTGTTTATCTATATCAAATTTACTAGAAAATGGTTTTGAAATATAAATTTTACTTTGTAATTTTTCTAAAGTTTCTTCAACTGCTTTTAATCTAACTGTAAGTTCTGATTTATTTCTTAAATCATTGCCTTTAAAAATTAAACAATCAAATCCCATAAATAAGTATTTCTTTTTTGTTATCAAATGAATTAATTCACCTTCAATTATTGTATCATTTAAATCTTTAACTTTTTTACCTATTTTTTTAACATTTAAATTATTAGAAATTAAATAGACATTTTCATCATGAATTAACATTTGATATTTTTCACCATCTGCTTTATCGGTAACACTATATCTATTTGGAATTTTATCTATAACGTGTTGTACATCAGCAGAAATAGGTTGCATAGAAAATAAATTTGTAGAATATTCTACAGATGTACCATAAGTTAATTTTTTATATTTTTCAATAATAATTTTACTTTCTTCTTTTGTAATTAAATAATTTGTTCCTTCTAATACTTGTTTTAACATTTGAATTTCTTTAATTATAATATTAAATACTTTATCAGATGGTTTACCCATAAAATCTATTTCAAGTTCATAAGATTTAGGTGCTATTTGTAAATCATTTGGATTATTTGATTGTTTAATTATTGTTAAATCTATTTGAATTTTTTCATCTTTATCATCTAACACTTTTAAGCTTACTCTTTGTTTATATCTATAAAAAATTTTATCAGAATCATTAATTGGAACATTAGCTAATTCTTTTAATTTTTTAGAATCAATTTCATTTTCTAATGATTTTCTAAATCTTATATCATATTCATCAATATCAATATAACTTTTACTATCTTTTAGTTTATTCATAAAAGTAAATTTTTCATCTTTAAGAAACTGAGTAACTAAAATAGAAAAAATAATATGATTTTTTCTTTGATGTACAAGATTTAATATATTATTAATCGTTTCATTTCCATGAATACTAATTCTATAAATATTTTGATTTTCATATGTATAACTAATATCTAATGTAGTTTCAATTACAAGTTCTATTTTATCTTTATCACTTCTCCATTTTACATATTTTAAAGCATCGTTAAATTTTATTAAAGATAATTTATTATTTGGTTTATAGTTATTAAACATAATTTCAAATTCATCATTTGATTCTATTTTATTAAATAGATTTTTAATTTGTGTAAGATTAGCGTTTGATAACATTATATTAATTAAGAATATATTTCCTTATATTGAATTATTAAATGTATCAATTTTTATTTTTCTATATGATTCAAAGTTTTATTTTTAATAATTTCTAAATATTTATTTTCTATTATAATTTAATGATTTCATATTTAGATTATATTAAAAGATTAGATGAATTAGAAATTAAATTATATGATTTTCAAAAAAGAATTAGTTATTTTAGATTATTAAATTTAAAATCTGAAAAAAATGATCAAATAGGAGGAAAAGAAAAAAATAATATAGGTGATTCTAATGAATTAAATAATCCATCTAATAATATAATATATAAAATTAATAAATTTCAATTAGAAAATATTATTTTAAACTTATTAGCTAAAGAATATGATAAAGCAAATATATTATGTGATCATTTTTGTTTAAAAAATTAATATAACAAATTAAAATTATTTATTAGTTTAATATAGTTTAATTACATATAAGTTTATAATGGAAGTTATTAATTATTATTATCAAATTTTAGAATTAAAATATAATGCAACAGAAAAAGAAATTAATGAATCATATAATAATAAAATAAAAAAATATCTTAATTTACCTTTTTTAAATGATAATCAAAAAGTAGAAATTAAAGAATTAAAAAAAGCGAAATTTATATTAGGTAATACTGATTTAAGAGAAAAATATGATAGTATTATTTTTCAAGAAATAGAAGAAAATAATAAAATTAAAGAAAAAGATACATTAAATAAAAAAGAAAAATTAGATTCTGAAATGATGGGTAATCGAATATTTAGTATGATTGGTATAATAACACCACCTCAAAGAAATTATGATATTGATAGAAATTTTGCATCTATTAAATAAATATAGTGTTAACACTATTTTTAATTATTAGAACTTATTACTTATTACTTTTATGAATCTATAATAACAGTTAAAGTGTTTAATTTATTAGTAATATTAGTAATATTAGTAATATTAGTAGTATTGGGAGTTTCTTGTAATAATTTATTAAAACTTAATATATTATTCCCTTCTAATAATTTATTGATTGTATTTATTCTTCTTTCAATTGGAGTTTTACCTTTTGTTTTTCTCGAATGGATTTGTATTTTTTTTTCAAGAGATAAAGCTGGTCTTTTTTCTAAAATATTTTCTTCTTTAGCTTGAATCCAACCAAAATATTTCCATTCACCTTCACCTTTTTTTAATTTAGTATATTTTGCACCACCTACTAATTCACCATTATGTTGTCTAATTCTTCTATTTGGATTATTAGTTATACCAACATATGTATAAGTTGAATTTGTATTATAAAGTAAATATATAATATAATTATTATTCATTATTATATTATATAAATTAAATTATTAAATCAAAAAAGTTAATAAATATTTTTAGAATTTATGTAAAAACAAATTTAATTTTTAATTATGTTCAAAATCTTCATTATTTTGGTTTTGTTTAGTTTTATTATAACGATAGAAAGTTCCAGTTAAATCACCAATAGTATAATTCTTGAGAGAACCTTCTTTTTTAAGTAATTTATCCATTGCATCTTTAGTATCAATAGTAAAATCACCACATCCAATATATTTATCTCCTTTACGATAAAGTTTAAAATACAAAACATTTGCACCTGCTTCTTTTTCTACAAAATTAGTAATATTTTGTTTAACAACACTATAATCAGATGAACTATTTAGACCTGATATTGTGAAGAAGATTTGATATCTTGCAAATTTAACACGAATTTCAGGGTGATTTTGACGGAGATACTGGAAACTATCAAGTGCATTTTGAACAGTATCAAATGTTAAAAAGAAAGAACCATTATCAGTAGAATGATTTGTAGTAAGACCAGTCAATTTGCTAAAAATAGTTTCACTTTTACCCGTATTATTTGTTGGTGATACTAAAAGAGTGCGACCTGCTTTTCTAACCATTTTTTTATTAGGATCATTATCATTAGTATCATTAGCATCATCAGTTGTTTCAATTACATTATTTAGTTTAATAGTTTCTGTAGTTTCCATAGTTTCTTGTGTTGTATTAGATTCTTCATCTACTTTTTTAGTAGATTTAGTTTCTGTAGAGTTTGATTTTTTTGCAGGCATTAGAATATATCATAATTTTTCCTTTAAATGATTTTTTTAATCAATTTTTTTAGTAATTATATTTTTATAGATATTTAATTATTTTATTATTTAATTTTAATATTAGATCATTAGTATATGGATAAGCAGATAAATTAATTAATTTAATTTGATTTGCTATATTTTCTTTTTTAATATAAACTGTTTGTGTTTTTGAAATATTATAATAAACTAAATATCTAAATAAAATCTCAAAAAAATTTTTAAAATAGGTAATTTGAATTAAATTATTCCATTCATTATCACTAATAGTTAACCAATGATATTGATAAATTTGATCTAATTGAACTTTTTTATTAACAATATTAACAAAATGAATATTAAATTTATTTACAATTTCTTTTATTTGAATAAATGAAAAATTTATAGATGGTATATTTCTTTTATATTGAAAAATTATTTGTGAAATTTCAGGAATTAATTTAGTATATATTTGTGATTTTAATAAAAATTTTTTAATTAAATCAGGTAAAAATAAGACATCGTATAAAGAATATCTAAATATATCAAAATTCATTTTATGAATATCTATATCAATTAAATATATAGGACCTGTTTTTTCTTCAATTGATTCTAAATCAACTATTTTTTGATGTGTAACTATTTTATATTCTTCTAATAAATAATATATTGAACATTTTCCAGTCATTTTTTTTTCAATATGAGCATATTCACATAAATATTTTGTATCAAATAAATTTTTACAAAAAGAATAAATTAAATTTTTATCTTTTAAAACTTGGTCAAATAAATAAGGTATGTCTAATGATTCTCCACCATGAATTATTTTAATCATTTGTTCATTAGTAATTAATTTAATTAAAATATCCGTGTCTGATTTAGATAATTCTGGAGGATAAAATACAAATATCATACCTATATTACTATCGTTTTCAAGATTAATTTGAAATAAAGCAATATCTCTACTTGTTTTACTAACACGATTATATTCAAAATCCATACCTAAATAAAATTTTTCCTTTATATTTTTATTTTGTAATTCTATAAATTTTTTAAAATAATCAATCATATATTTTATTTTTTTTTTATTATCAACTAATAAAATATTATATGTTTTGTTATTTAAATTTGGATAAAATTCATTTTTACCTTCTAAAACTAATGTGTAATCCATTAATAATTAATAGATTATTTTATAATTATAAATAAATTGTTTTTGATTATTATATATTTACGTAGCTATTTTAAGCTTTGTAATTAAAAATGTATATTAGTATTATAAGTTAGTATTATTATAAGATAGCATTATTATAAGATAGCATTATTATAAGATAGCATTATTATAAGAAAGCTTTATTGAATATTAAAAATAAAAAATTGAAATTTTAAATGTTTACTAGTTGTAATAAATAATTAGTTTATATATCACTCTCTAGTACAGACAACATGTCCAACAAGAGTGGAACCAACGTTTCTGGCAACAAGAGTGGAACCAACGTTTCTGGCAACAAGAGTGGAACCAACGTTTCTGGCAACAAGTGTGGAAGCAATACGCGCCCCATCAACACGCGAGCACTGGGTGTGCGATCTTATGTATCACCTTCTGTATCGCATTCCGTATCACCTTTCATGTTGCATTCCGAGACACACTCCAAGACCCGGCGAGTAGCTCACACCAAGATGGATCTTCTGATGATTAAGGAACTTAAGAAGATGGAGCAGACTAAGGAAAACTGCCATCTTCTGAAGCTCCTGTGCCCGGTTGAGGATGGACCATACGGAATCGATGAGAATGGATATGTCTATACGATCGGGATAGATGGTACCCGGCTCTATTTCGACGCGGATGGTCTTGCAATTAAGTAGTAGTGTCATGTCGAAGCTTAGTCTGTTTGAACAAGATACTCTGTTGTAAAGTACAGAGTTTTAACAGACTTGTCATGAAACATCATTTGACTCATTAGGCAAAGACCCAATCTAGCCACAGGCTATAAGAAAGCAAAATGGTATAAGATACCATAAGGACAGATATTATAAAAAAACACGTGCTCAATAGAGGAGTAGGACAGAGACAGCCATTATAAAAACTAAACTAATTTTTATTTAAAAATTAGTTTATTTATAAATAAAAATTTAAATAGAAAATTATTTTAATTACACTTTTTTTACTGAAAAATGAGATACTTTAATTGTTCACAATTATCAAGACTTTTATTTCATTAAATAAATTTTTCTTTAATGATAAAATAGTATTAGTTTATCAGTGATTTCCATACTTGTGCAAATCGTAATAATACTTTATTAAACTTTGTATGAGCACTTGCAGCTCTTACGAAGATTCCATCTGGTTGTGTCCATTCTTTAATAAATAATTCTATTCGTTTATAATCAATAGTTGGTAATACATTACGTGTTTTTTGTATATAACAAGCACATGTAAGTAAATCAAGTACTAGTGTCCACATTTTACGTGGTTCAGTGTGCTTTAATAATAAACGTGCATCTGTCTCATTACATAATGCAGTTTTAGCTGGGTCTGATGACCCAACTTTTGTAGTTGGAAATACATACCAAGCCCAGTGATCATTTTTGCGATAATTTTTTACCCCAACTTTTTGAATAAAATTACTTATACTTGGTAGTATAAGTAATTGTTTTTGTAATAATCTTTTTGCTTCTAATGACATTTTAATATTATTTTTTATTTTACTATCCATTATATATATATATGCCAGTTAACAATTTATATTATAACAAATATTTAAAATATAAAAATAAATATTTAAATTTACAGAGTCAAATAGGTGGTGTTAGATATACAGGTGTTGATAATGTTCGTCAACCTCTTATTGCTCATGTTAATGCTCGTTCTCCACTTCCACTTTCGACTCCAATTGACAGTGTTCCTCTAATTGAGAGAAAAAATTCAACATTTATTAGTTGTCAAGGGAATCAAGGAACTTGTTGGGCTCATGCTACAACAAGATTAATTATGAAGCTAATAACAAATTTTTGTACTACATACTTTCCATCAAGCAGTAATAATTGTCATTATTATTATGATACAGTAAAATGTAGTAATGATAGAACTAATATTTTTGATTGTTTTTTAAGAATAAAAAATGGTTTTAAAAATTGTGAAACTATTTTAGAAGGTGACAAAATAATAAGAGATTGGTTAGACGAAAATTTTTATGCTTTATTATTTCATTTTATTTTTTCAACTTTGGTAGAACAGTTTGGACGGAAAAAGGGAGTCTATTCAACAGGTGTTACTTGTTTATATATTTTAGATTATTTAAAATATATTGATATAACGGAAAAATTAATCAAAGAAAGATTAATATATATAGAGAAGACATTTTACAAGGATAGTGAAAAACTCTATTTTAATGGGCTTATTACAAAGTCTGTTGAGTTATTTAGTTATGTTAAAGAAAGTTTAAATAATAAAATATTTAATCCAATATTTTATTCAGCAAATGGATTCAATCACAATGTGTCTGATGTTCTTTCAATTTCTAAATATAAATATTATACGAAAGAGTATGAATCGAATAGTGATTATAAATTTTTACCAACAGAAGAAATATCTTTTAAAGAAAAACTACTAAATAAAAAAATTCCTTTTTCAATTAAACTGTCAAATTTAAACCCAGCATATACAAATAAATATAATCTAAGAAACCTTACAGGCAAAACAGATTTACCAACAAACATAAAATATGTTCTAGAACGTAATTATTATGCCTTGTTTGACACAAATGGCCATGCTATTACAATAACCGGTTGTTCTGGTTCTGTAGATAATTTATTTTTACATATAAAAAATTCATGGGGTATAAACCGTTGCTACAAAGAAGAAGTTGAAAGCTGGTGTAATTTAATAGATGAAAATAATAAAATAAGTATGAATTTATTACTTAAACGGGATAAATATTTTAGTATTATATTTTTTTATCCTACAGATTACACATACTTGACAACTATAACACTACAAACTCTTACCATTAATGAAAATGAAGAAAATAATGGGGAAACTATCGCATTAGCAAATGCATTAATACAAAATAAAACACTGACATCTATTACCCTTAACAATAGTATTAGTAATGAGAGAGGTATAGTATTAGCAGATGCATTGGCAAATGCATTAATACAAAATAAAACACTAACAACTCTTAATATTAATACCCATAATATTGGTAATAAAGGAGCTATAGCATTAGCAGATACCTTGAAAAAAAATAGAACACTGACAGAACTTAGTATTATATTTGATAATATTAATAATGAGGGAGCAATAGCAATAGGAAATGCATTAAAAGAAAATGAAACATTAACAACACTTAATATTAGTTCTAATAATATTGGTATTGATGGAGCTATAGCATTAATGCAAAATAAAACAATTAAAAAACTTATCCTTGTAAAAAATAATATTACTTATGATGAAACCGGTAAGGCATTGCAAGATTTATTAATAAAAAATATAACACTAACAGAACTTATAATTAATTTTAATAATTTTGGTATTGATGGAGCAAAAGCAATAGGAAATGTCTTGAAACAAAATAGTAAACTGACAAGACTTTACATTGGTACAAATAATATTGGTAATGAGGGAGCTATAGCATTAGCAGAAGCATTTAAAATAAATAGAACATTAACATCAACTATACTTAGTGAAAATAATATTGGTAATGATGGAGCTATAGCAATAGCAAGTGCATTGGAAAAAAATCAAACATTAACAAAAATTAATATTAGTGGTAATAATATTGGTGATGATGGAGCTATGGCAATAGCAAATGCCTTGAAACAAAATACAACATTAACATCATTTAATATTACTAGTAATAAGATTACTAATCAAACTAAACAAAATATAGAGGATTCGGAAGTAGCTTCACGAATAATTTTTTAATTAAACTAGTCTCAAATGCAGTGCATTAATGACTTGTACAAATCACAATAATACTTTTATTATAATGTATTAAATAATAAAATCATTTCATTTCTATATTTTTCTAATTTTTTACTACTATATTGTTTGTCTTCTATAATGAACAAAAGTCTACTGACAAACATGATGGATGCTAGTAATTTCATCAAAAATGAGAATTAAATTATAATATATATATATGCCAGTTAAAGATTTATATTATAATAAATATATAAAATATAAAAATAAATATTTAAATTTACAAAGTCAAATAGGTGGTGTTGATCCACATCCAGTTGATAGTCCTCCATCACCACGACCACTTAGACAAAAATCAATGTTTATTAGTGATCAAGGGGATTATGGAACTTGTTTTGCTCATGCTACAACAAGGTTAATTTTGAAGCTAATAACAACTTTTTTTAATGATCCCTATTTACTAGGCAACCGTAATTGTCATTACTATTATAATACAGAAATATGTAATATCGATAACAATATTTTTGATTGTTTTTTACAAATAAAAAAAGGTGAAAAAGATTGTACAAGTTTATCAGGTAAAAGTCAAGTGGAAAAATGGCCTGAAGAAAATTTTTATGCTTTATTATTTCATTTTATTTTTTCAACTGCGATAAAACAGTTTGGATGCAATGGAGCTTTCCCACATGTTACTTCTTTATACATTTTAGATTATTTAAAACGTAATGATATAACAGAATATGAAATTAAATTTATATTAAATTATAATGAAGAAAAGTATGTAACTGATGAAATAGATTATTTTAATGGGCTTATTACAAAGTCAGTTGAGTTATTTAAAGATGTTAAAGAAAATTTAAATAATAAAATATTTAATCCAATATTTTATGCAAATTATTTATATCCTGTCTATGTTAATTCAATTGAAATAAATGAAAAACCCTCTTTATCTAGTAGAATAGAATATTTTAACAAGCCATCATGGACTTCAGAATATAATCTACAAGAATTTACTAAAACAATAGTTTTAAAAGATAACATAAAACATATTCTAGATCATAATTATTATGCCTTGCTAACAACAAATGAACATGTCGTTATAATAACAAATTGTTTTGGTAGTAAAGATGATTTAACATTAGAAATAAAAGATTCACATGGTTTAGACCATCAATTAGATTGTACATGGGTAAGTGGATGGTGTAAGTTAATAAAAGATAATAAAATAAAACTGAATGAATTACTTGAGTGGACAGAAAAGTGGGCTATTATATTTTTTTATCCTTACGAATTTATTAATCAAAAAGATATAGAAAAGGAATTTAACGAAAATACATCATTAAAATATCTTAAAAAACAAATTAGTAATGATGAAGGAATAGCAATAGCACGCGTCTTAATGCAAAATACAACACTTCAAAGCCTTTATATTAATGAATGTAATATTGACGATGATGTAACAAAAGCAATAGCAGGAGCCTTGAGAAAAAATAAAACATTAACAACACTTAACCTTAGTAATAATGATATTGGTGATGATGGAGTCTTAACAATAGCTACAGCTTTGGAAAAAAATAAAACACTTAATTATATTTATCTTGAAGATAATAAAAAAATTTCTCATAAAATTAAAACAGAGATACGTGGTAAAGAGCCACGAATTATTTTTAATAGTCCTCTACCACTTAGACAAAAATCAATGTTTATTAGTGATCAAGATATATATGGAACTTGTTTTGCTCATGCTTCAACAAGGTTAATTTTGAAGCTAATAACAAATTTTTTTAATGAACCCTCTTTACTAGGCAACCATGATTGTCACTATTATTATAATACAGGTATATGTAATATGGGTAACAATATTTTTGATTGTTTTTTACATATAAAAAAAGGTGAAAAAGATTGTACAAGTTTACCAGGTAAAAGTCAAGTGGAAAAATGGCCTGAAGAAAATTTTTATGCTTTATTATTTCATTTTATTTTTTCAACTGCGGTAAAACAGTTTGGATGCAATGGAGAATACCCATCTGTTACTTGTTTATACATTTTAGATTATTTAAAACATATTGATATAACGGAAAAGTTAATCAAAGAAAGATTATTATATATAGACAAGATATTTTACGAGGATAGTGAAAAACTCTATTTTAATGGGCTTATTACAAAGTTAGTTGAGTTATTTAAAGATGTTAAAGAAAATTTAAATAATAAAATATTTAATCCAATATTTTATACAAATCCTTTACATCCTGCCCATGTTAAATCAATTAAAATAAATGAAAATCCCTCTTTATCTAGTAGAATAGAATATTTTAACAACCCATCATGGACTTCAGAATATAATCTACTAGAATTTACTAAAACAATATCTTTGCAAGTTATTATAAAATATGTTCTAGATCATAATTATTATGCCATGCTAACAACAAATGTTCATGTCGTTATAATAACAAATTGTTTTGGTAGTCAATATGATTTAACATTAGAAATAAAAAATTCACATGGTTTAAACAGTCACTTAGATTGTACATGGGTAAGTGGATGGTGTAGGTTAATAAAAGATAATAAAATAAAACTGAATGAATTACTTGAGTGGACAGAAAAGTGGGATATTATATTTTTTTATCCTTACGAATTTATTAATCAAAAAGATATAGAAAAGGAATTTAACGAAAATACATCATTAAAATATCTTAAAAAACAAATTAGTAATAATGAAGGAATAGCAATAGCACGTGTCTTAATGCAAAATACAACACTTGAAAGCCTTTCTATTAATGAATGTAAAATTGACGATGATGTAACAAAAGCAATAGCAGGAGCCTTGAAAAAAAATAAAACATTAACAACACTTAACCTTAGTAATAATGTTATTGGTAATGATGGAGTCTTAGCAATAGCTACAGCTTTGGAAAAAAATAAAACACTTACATATATTTATCTTAAAGATAATAAAAAAATTTCTCATAAAATTAAAAAAGAGATACGTGGTAAAGAGCCACGAATTATTTTTAATTAAATTAGTCTCAGATGCAGTTCATTAATAATATTTTTATTATAATGTATTAAATAATAAAATCATTTCATTTCTATATTTTTCTAATTCTTTACTATTTTCAGATGACATTTCATTTAACCATTTTTGAGTTGTTGTTAATATTTCATCTTTCTTAAATTTAAAATGATTTTTAATTACTTCTTCCATTCCATTAGGAGGATTTTTTATCATATCAATTATTGCCCATTTAATTGTTCCAATTTGTAGAGGTTCATTATATTTTTTTGAATTATTTTGTCCTTTTGTTGTATGCATTTCTTTTTCCCATCCAGGTTCATTGAAATAAGGTTTTTCAACTAAAATCAATGATTGAATTGAAACTAATACTTGTAAAAAGGTTGAAGTTTTTGGATTCCATTTTTCACCATCTTGTCCACTCCAAGTTCCAAGTAGTGATAAACATACTTTACCACAATTATACAAATTCGGATTAAATCTTATAGTTCCACCACCAGTTGTATTAATTAAAACCTTTGGTTCTGAATTAGGATAATTAGTAGGAAATGCTGTATGAAATTCAAAAATACCATTTTCATATGGTGTATCTTTAGGACCAGAAATAAAAAAGCTTAATACATTTATTGATGTTTTTGATACACGTATCCATATAGTTGATTCCCAATTGACAGGTAACCCGGATTTAAATGTAGATACTTCTGAAATCATACGTACAATAGCTTTTTGTTCTGGTTTTTGAGAACAATATTCTTTAAAAAGATGATTTGGTTGAATTTCAAATGTACCAAATTGTAGTTTTTTCATTACTTCTTCATATTCTTTATTTTTATTAATAGAAATTAATTCATTAGAAATTAATTGTGTTACAATCATTTTTGATTTGAACCAATCAGAAACACAAATAATTTTAAGATAAATTTCTGATTGGTTCAAAACAAATAATGATTTAATTTCATCTGAAATAACAACAAATGCATTTCCAATATTATTAATAAAATTTTGTTCTAATCCTTCTAGTTTAGATATTTTATCAAGAATATTTAAAATTTCATTATAAACTTCTTTTGTTTTTTCAAGTTCAAGTAATGTTAATCCCCCAATACGATTAATTAAAAAGGTACATAATGAAGATGAATATAATTCATTAATTGAATCTTGTGAAATATGTTCAATAATTTGTTTAAGTAAAATAGTTAATTCATAATTAAATATTTCTTGTTCTTTAATAAATGATAAAATATCCCAAGCTTTTCTAGAATCGTTACCATATCCAACACCAGATTTCCAAAATTTATTATCAGAAGATGTAGTATCAATAGATGTATAATTTACTTTTGTTGTAGATATGTTAATTAATTCTTTTTCAAATGAATGTTCTTTAGTTATAGAAGATAATTTAATATCTAATTCTTCAAATTTCGATGAATCTAATTTAACATAATCGTGTATAATTGGATCAATTTGTTCAATAAGACTAATTAATAACCATTCAAGAGATATTGTTGGATTCCAATTTTCTAATTTGAGTATTTTTAAATTTATCAAATTAAAAACAAGTGGAAGTTTAATAGAAGGTTTTATGACTTCAATTTTTGGTGGAAAATATGGATATAGTTTTGGTTCCAAATTAATTTTTATTTCAAATGTATTATTTTTAAAATTTTTATTATTTAAAAAACAAACTAATTTAAGACAATAAATATTATTATTTATTGGTTCAATAAAATGTTTATAATTTAAATTATTATTAAATTTTCTAATTTCTTGAACAATAATTTTATAAATTTGATTTGGATTAAATAATAATTCTTTAGGGAAATTACTAATATTCATTGAAGTTTTAGATTCTCGTAATGTTTTTGATTCTTTTTCTAAAAGTTCATAATTAATAAGAGCTTTAGATATTTCTTCAATTTTTTGATAAATATGAAAGTTATCTTGAATTTGTTCATTAGCTGTATCTAATTCAAAATTTAAGTTAAAAAATTGTTGTAATTTGTTTACAATATTTTCAGGTGTATTTTTTGTATTATCTAAGAAAAGACAGTTTAATTCTTCAACATCTAAAGTTTCAGATTCAAAATAAGAATATGAATCAAAATCAGTTGTTAATTTTACTAGATAAGTATTAGAAAAATAAAAATCAAGTAAATAAAACTCTTCATTTTCTTGAAATTTTAATAATTTTATTTTACTTATATCTAAAATAGTAAGTTTATTTCTTATTTCAGAAGCATATGGACTTATTTCCATTCTATTATCATAATAATAAATTAATTAAATTAATAAATATCAATTTTTATATTGAAAAAAGGTGTAATAAAACAATTATTATGAGTTTTTAGATATTAATTTAGCACAGTTTAGATATTAATTTAGCACGGTTTAGATATTAATTTAGCACGGTTTAGATATTAATTTAGCACGGTTTAGATATTAATTTAGCACGGTAAGGAAATTTATATAGTTCTTGTTTATCTTCATTTTCATTAATTTTTTTTTGTAAATTTTGTATATATTTCTTTTCTTCTAATTCTTTTTCATTAATAATATCATTTTGAAAAGTAAATAATTCTTCACTAATTGCTTTTTCTAACTCATACCAATCTAAGTTTTTTTCAATATTCATTTATTTATATTTTTGAGAGTTATAATTTAAATTAAGATATATTAAATTAATTAATTTTCAATTTTTTTAGTTAATAATTTATTAACTTATTAAAATTAAATTACCATTCCAAATACATTTTCTTTAGTTTCATTGACAATATCACTGATAGAATCAAAAATTTCACTTTTGATAACTTTCAAGAAGCTAGTTCCAGGGTCAACATTAATACGAATTAAACCAGTTTCTTCATCAATAATTGTGTCTAATTCACCTGTGAAAACTTGTTTCATTTGACCTTGACTAAATCCAGTTAATGTTTGAACTCCTTTAATACTTTCAGTAGCATAGTAATTGCTTGAAGTTCCAACAAGATTCCAGAAAATGATTCTAGGTAGATTATATCCTTTTTCTTGAAAAGCTTTTTCCATTCGTCCTAGGTAGACATTTTGAAAAAGGTCACTATTTTTTGTATTAATAGAATTATAATCAAAATCAAATTTGACAATAGGAGAGTCAAACTCACCATCTGTTAGAATAAGTATCGTATAAGATTTTGTTGTATTACTTTTTTCCATTAGACTAAGAAGTACTCTAGTTGTTTTGTCAATGTTAGTGCTAAGACCACGAGATGATTCTAGAACTGTTTTGAATTGTTCAAAAATATCTTGTTTTAAATCTATTTTGTAGACGGTTGGTTCCTCACTAAAACTAATCATACAACCAGGTAGATTACTAATAGCTGTTGAAAGTAAACCGAGTCCAATTGATTTACTTAACACATTATTACCTTCCATTGAACCAGATGTATCTACAATTGGAATAACATCTTGCGGATCAATAAAGTTACCATCGCGATTGATATCACGATTAGCTTCAATTATATCATTTTTAATTTTTTCTACTAAATCAGTCCATTGTTTAGAAATTAAGATACGTTCTCCCGTTGTCAGATTACTTAAATTATTAACATGTTTCATTACTATTTCAGATAGCTTGGCAATATCTTGATTTGCACCTTTAATAATACTTTCAAGAATATTTTTACGACATTGAATACGATCTGGATCTGTAGAACGATTCCCTGTAGATACTTCTTTATCTGTTAATTTCTTAGATAGATCTTCATTAAGAAAAGCCTTACGATACTTGGTAGAAAAACAAGCAGGTGAATTTTTAAAATTAATATCAGACCACGTTCGTTGAATTTCTCCAAATTTTTCAGGTTGGGTACACATATTTTGTTCTCCAACACCAATACACTGAGAAAAGACAGTAATAAGTGTACGAAAACGCATTGAAGAAAAATTTGTACGCTCTTTAAAAAGTTTAACATTTATTTTTTCAAGTGTTTTATTACCTGGCATCGAGTATAGTTTATCAATAATTAACTCACGAATTTTATTATTATTTTTATTTTCACGTGGAATCCATTTAGCAGCAAGGCTGATATTCTTATCTTTCTTAAATTCATATAGTTCTTCAGGTGTCATTGTTTTTAGATTATCATTTAATTTTTTTGATTCTTCATAACTTACTGAGTCAATATTCTTACCAAATAATTGAATAGAATCAGCATTTAGAAATTTTATGTAGCAATTAACGATAGCATCTGTAATATTTGTATCACCTTTTTCAAAATACTTGATACACATATTATTTAGGTCTCCAAAATATCCATATTTAGGAATTTGAATAATTAGATTTATTAATGTTTTTGGATAGTAATAATAAATCTTTTCATATAGATAATGAAAAAATAAACGTTCACGTTTTCCTTCACCTCGAAGATTCCGCACGTAAAATAGATAACGGAACATTATATCCCACCAAATTTTTTGTTCTTTAAGAATCATTGTATATATATGTGTAATAATTGTAGTAACTTTTGCATCTATTTCTGTTTGTTGGTCTTCTAAAATTGTTACAGGTTCATATTTATGCTTCTTTTTATGATTTACCTTTTTAGGAGGAGTATTAAGAATAATAAGTTTATCTAACTCAAGAAATTGAGCTAAAATTGTATTACCCATTGAACCGAAAGTGATGTCACCATTTTGAGTTATAGCGATAACTGGGTGAGTAGTTGCGTTTTTTGCTGCTTCTAATGCAAAAGCATCTTCAAGCGTAAATTGTGTAGTTGTATCAGAAATATCAAGAACTTGTTTTTGCTCTTGTTCTTGTTTTTGCTCTTGTTCTTGTTCTTGCTCTTGTTCTTGTTCTTGCTCTTGTTCTTGTTCTTGTTCTTGTTTTTGCTCTTGTTCTTGTTTTTGTTCTTGTTCTTGTTTTTGTTCTTGTTTTTGTTCATTCTTAGGCATATTAATAGTAATTTTGACAGGTTTGTCAGAAGTAAAATCAATAGTAAGATTAATGAGTTTGTCAGACATTATGAATAACTTAAATTATTTATAATAAAATATTAAATAATCAATTTTTTTGTATATTATGATTTAAAAATACCAACTAAACCACTCATATATATATCACCAAATGTTGATTTTGTAACTCTATTTTCTAGATCTGCCATTTCGCTTAAATATGATGCCATTTTATTTGGTTCTAAATTATTTATTTCGTTATTTATTAAATAGGTTATTAATTCTTTTAAAACTATAGATAATGAATATCCTTGAGATTTAATTAATTGATCTATTTTAATATTTGCTTTATCAAAATTAATTTTTGGATTTAATAATGTTTCTATTATTTCATTAACTTCTAATATAGACGGTACACCTGCTATTTTATAACAAATATCTAAAGTAATATGATTAGTTTGTAATGATAAAGATTGTAAAAAATTAATACTTTTTCTTAAATCTCCTCTTGATAAATAACTGATTGTTTCTAATACATTAGTGTCATAGTTTAGATTTTCTTTTTCACAAATCTCGGATATTTTTTTTTGAATATGAATTGAATTAATTGGACTAAATCTAAATTTGGCACATCTTTGTCTAATTGCTGGAATAATTTTATTTTCATAATTACAAATTAAACAAAATCTAGTAGTTTTTGAATATTTTTCAATAATTCTTCTAAGTGCAAATTGTGCATCAAATGTCATTGAATCAGCTTCATCTAAAATAATTAACTTTACTCCTTGACAAAACATATTTATTTTTTCTGCAAATCCTTTTATTTCTTCTCTTACTGAATTTATACCTCTATCATCAGAAGCATCTAATTTCATTATCATTAAATTTTTAGATGTTCCATATAATTCATTTGCTATTGCTAAAATTAAAGATGTTTTTCCTGTTCCAGGAGTCCCATGAAAAAGTAAATGTGGTAAAGAATTACCTTTTAACATTTTTTTTATTGTTTCAATATTTTGATCATGACTAATAATTTCTTCTATTTTTTTGGGTCTATATTTTTCCACCCAAGGTAAATATTCCATTAATAATATTATAAATAGGTTCTTTAAATTAAAAACTAATTAATATTTATAATTTTAGAAAAATCATATGCTAATCTCATAAATTCTATATATTCATCTCCACCTTTTAATAAATTATTATCAATTTCTGTTAATTTTAAACTTAGTAAAGATTTAATATTTGAAGCATTATCGCTATTTTTAATATAATTATCAAAAAACATTATTTGATTTACTAAACTATAACCGGCATTTACTAAATCCATTATAACCTTATCAATTATTTTTGAATTTTTAAAAATTATAGCATCTATTAATTCATTAAATTTATCTATTGGTATAATTCCAGAAATTTCATTTAACATATCTTGTTTTAAAATATTACCATATTGATTTTTACATTTTTGTAAAAAATTTATAGCTTTTCTTAAATCACCTCTACTATATTTTATAATTTGATTTAAAAAATCATCTGATATTATTAAGTTTTCTTTTTCTGATATATCTTTTAATTTATTAAAAATTTCATTTTCTTTAATTGGTTTAAATCTAAATAATGCACATCTAGAATTAATAGGATCAATAATTTTATTATGATAATTACAAATTATACAAAATCTAGTTAGTTTAGAATATTCTTCCATTATTCTTCTTAAAGCAAATTGTGAATCAGAAGTCATATTATCTGCTTCATCTAAAATAATAATTTTCCAAGGTGGTGCATTTTCATTTGGATTAATTGCTTTTTTAGCATATTTTTTTATTTTATCTCTAATAACATTAATTCCTCTTTCATCTGATGCATTTAATTCAATTACTCTATCATTATATAATTTTTCACCAAATAATTCTTTGGATAATGCTAATATTGTTGATGTTTTTCCGCAACCTGAAGGACCAAAAAAAATTAGATGTGGTAAATTTTTAGTTTGTAAAACTTTTTTAAGTGATTGAATTACTTCTGTTTGTGCTGTAATTTCATCTAAATTTAATGGACGATATTTTTCTACCCACGAAGTAAAATCTTTATTCATATTATCAAATAAAATAAATGTTCTTTATATAATATTAATTTAAATTATTTTTCTTTCTTTTATTAATGACTACATTATGGTATAATAATCCACAAATATTATTAAGTGATTTGCATCAATTTTTTCCAACTAATAGTTTAACTAGAGAACAAAAAGTAAATTCTATTGCTAGATTTGCTATTTTTTATTCAATTTTAATTATAATTTTTAATCAAGATTTAAAATGGTTATCAATTAGTATTCTTTTATTAATAATTTCATTTTGTTTAGGCTATTCTGAAAATTTTGAACAAATAAATAAAGTTTCAACATGTGTTAGACCTACAAAAAAAAATCCTTTTATGAATTATATGATTACTGATGATGTTACACGTGAACCAGCTTGTGAATATGATGATATTAAAGATGAAATGAGAAATGAATTTAAAAAAGATATTATTCCAGATCCAGCCGATTTATGGGGAACAAATATTTCAGATAGAAATTTTTTTACAATGCCTTGGACACAAATAATAAATGATCAAAGTGGTTTTGCTCATTGGTTATATGGTAATTCAGGAACTTGTAAAAATGAAGGAATTGGTTGTGATAAAAATAGAGATAATAGATATCATCAATCAAGATATTATAAACAATATTAGTTTAATATATTATTAAATTCTAATAATATATAATGAGTTATTTTCCATTTAATAGTGATGAAAATTTAGATAAATTTAATCCAGAAAAAATGAATAAAAAAGAAAGATATCATAATACAGATAATAAAAATTATTATTGTGATACTCCAGGATTTTGGCAATATGAAGAAAAATCAAATATTATTGAACAAGAAACTAATATAATAACTCCTAATATTGGAACAAGACAAAAAACACAAATTGAATTACCAAAAAATATTCATCCAAATAATTATTCAATACCTATTGAAAATAAATTACAGAACGAATTAAATGAAAAAGTATATTTTAGTGGTTATGATACAGGCCCAGGTAAAGGTTTTGGTAATTTATCTATAAGTAATGACATTAGAATTGGTAATTTTACAAGATTAGAAACAAAAGATAATAAGCTTAATAAAGAAAGCGAATTAATTAATAGATGGGAATATATAGATGATAGATTTAAAAATCCTAATAATTTAGTTATGCAACTTCCTCGAGGAGGTGAATCAACTAGAAAAAATACATCAGACCCTTTTACAACTCAATCGATTGAACAAAGGGAGTTTCAATTTAAATATTAATCTATTTATTTAATAATGGATGATAAAGTTAATAATAATATAAAAAAATGTTTAAAATCTTATTTAACTGGTAAAAAATATTTTGATACAGATAAAAATAAAGCTTTTGAATATTTTAAACAATCTTTAAAATATTTATCAATAATTGAAAATAAAGAAAAATATAAAGATATATTAAAAGATACTGAAACAGAATGTAATAAAATGATAACTCTTACAGTTGAACAATCAATTGAAAAAAGTGTGCCACACGTATCCCAATTAAATTTATTTAATTTAATTGAAATTGGTAACGTAGATGAATTAAAAAAAATTAAATCACATCATTTAAATTTTCATATTTATGATGAAATGGGAAATACTCCTTTACATAAAGCAGTAAAATTTGGTGATACAACATTTCTTAAATGTTGTTTAAAATTAGGATGTCCAGTAGATATAGTTAATAAGGAAGGATTTTCTTTATTAGAATATGCTTGTCTTGAAAGAGATCCAAATATGATTAACTTTTTACTTAAAAATGGTGCAGATATGAAAAAACATTTATTTTTTAGAGATGGTGAAAAAAAACATATACAAAGACAAAATTATATGGATATTGCTATAATAATAAAATTAATTTTATTACATGAACCTATTGATGATATAAAAGATATAGTATTTTTATTTAATTATTTTAAAGAAAATGAATTAATTGGATTTAATGAAATTACTTATAATGAATTTTTTAAACATTTACAATCTTTATTAAATAAATTAAGTTTAGAATCAAAAGAGTCTTACTTATTATTAATAAGAGATGAATTAGTTTTTCCATTAAAATCTTCATTAGAATGTCCAAATAATAAATTAGAATTATTATTAGTATATTTAGCTCCTTTTATTAATTATGATTTTAATTTATCAATTGATTGGTGTATTCACATCGAATTAAAATATTTTTTTATACGATTATTAAAAGAATCACAAAAAATAAATGAAAAAGAAAAAAATATAGTTTTAACTTATGTTTGGGATAATTATGTTAAAACTAATTTAATAGAAGATGATTATTTAGGAAACTTAATTTTACAATGGCTATCAAAAATAAAAGTATAAAAAAATATAGTTTTTTTTTTCTAAATTATAATATATAGTATGAGTTTTAATCGCTTAAAATATGATAATTGTGCATATTCTAAAGAAATTGAAGAAAGCACATCGCCTTTAGACTATTATTTATTTAGAGGTAAATACGAAAACTGTAAACAATGCCCTACTGGTTCTCACACAAATAATTTAGAATTTGGTTCTAAAACTAATGTAGAAAGTGAATTATTTGGTTTAACTAGACAAGAATCTAAATGTCCTGATAAAAAATATAATCCTAAAAATCCTAGTGTTATCACTGATTATTCTCCTCCTCAAATGTGCCATTCAATTTATTATATTACACCAACTAATATGAAAATGCCAACTTCAAATGGTTTAAATGAACAAATAATGGATAATAATTGTTGTGAAAATTAAATAAATAAATATATATTTAATTTAAGAAATTAATTTAAAAAATTTATCTAAGCTTTATTATATAGTAGATGTCTTTTAATCGTCTTAGATATGATGATTGTGCAACTAAATTACATAATCAAAGAAGTGTAGGTGTTGGTGAATATAGATTATCTTTTGATAATTTTGAAAATAATAATCAATGTTATTCTTTAACAGGTCCTATTGGTTCTAAATCTGATATTTCTACTGCAAAAAATAATTGTTCATTAAATTGGGGGGAAATGACTCAAATTGAATCTGACTTACAAAGTAGAAATATCCCTACTTCTGAATGCAATGAAAATGCAACTAATTTAAATTATTCTAAAAATAAAGTTTTTGATAAAAAAGTTTGTACTTCTATGTTAAATACAGAAGATACTAGATTTACTAATCCTATACAATCGTATCGCTCTATGAGTTTAACTTCTTATCATTTACAGCCTTGGTTATTTTCTAACCCTCAATGCCATATTCAAGATGATCGAATTGGTTTAGGTTCTAGAATTATTGTTAAAGATAATTATAAATTCAATTCTCCTGAATTTTTAGATAATTATGAAGTTTTAGCTCATTCTGATAATGCAGATAATTTAGGTAACCTCTGTCCCCAATAAGTATCCACAATTATAATTAGCATAAAAAGATATAGTTTTGATTTTTACATATTTGTTATAATCAAAAATAATATATATATATATTTAATATGGAAAGTATACTATTAGGTGGATTAGCTTTAGCTGGCTTCAATACATCAAAATCTAAAGAACCTTTAAAAATTAATAAAAAACAAAAATTAGATGATTCTTATGGAACAAATATAAGTGATAAAATAAATAAAATAGAAAAAACACAAGCGAATAATCTTAAAAAATCTATTCTTGAAAATAAACCAGAATTTTTTAAACAATTTGATGAATTAACTTTTGATAATATGGGTGATCCAGTAGCTATTAGTGATTCACATATGACTATTACAGGTGTAAATCATTCATTACAAAGAGGATTAGATTTAACAAATGGTTATTCTAATATTTATGAATCTTTAAATTATAATCTAATATCAAAAGAAAACTTTACACACAATAATATGACACCAAATTCTAGTAAACGTGATTATACAACAAATAGTGAACATTCATCAAGAAAATTAGAAGCATTTACAGGTGTTTCAGATTATTGGGTTCCTAAACAAGAAAAAAAACATTTATTTGAACCTATGAAAGATTTAACATATGTAAATGGTATGCCTGTTATGACTGATTATTTAGATGATAGATATTTAGCTTCTAATAAAAATAATATGGGTAATCTGCCTTTTCAAACTAATGTTAAAGTTAGACCTGGTTTAGATGGTGAAAATCGCCAAGGTTTAGGTACTGTTTATAGAATAAATCCAAGAAGTGTTGATGAATTAAGAGGTGAACATAATCAAAAAGTAAGTTATGAAAATAAACCTCTTGAAACTATTAAAAAAGGTGAAGTTAGAGCTCCTGATTATAATCTTACTAAATATAAATTACCAGATTTTAGAGAAACACATTTTGAAGATTTAGTATCTGGGCGGTCTCAAATGGAAGGTAATAGAAAAAGTGGTAAATTTACAGATATTAATACTCAAAGAGGTGATAATGATATTAATTATAGAGGTGCTGCATATGCACCAAATATAGGTGAAGCTCCTTCTAAAAATAAAACTACATTTGAACCATCTAAAAAACAAGAATTATATAACGATCCCACTCATGCGGTAGTTGGAGTAAATGTAAAACCAATACTGCAAAATAAAGAAAGTTATATTAATAGAGAAACACAACGTGCTTCTTTACAAGCAACAGAAATTGGTGCAGCGTATGATATAAATGGTGGTTCATATACAATAGATGCTAATTTTGTTCCTTTAACAACACTTCGTCAATTAATGATAGATGGTAATACAAATATTGGTATTACTGGAGCACAACAAAAAGCTAATTATATATTTTCAAATGACATGGTTTTACCAACAACAACTAGAGAAACTACAACTCACAATATGGTTCTTGGTGCTAAAGGTGAAAATAATATTGGTTCAACTCAACATATTGATAATGCTAAAACAACTACTAAAGAAACTACATTATCTTATCGTGGTGGTTTTGCTAATCCTACAGAAAAAATAGGGGCAAATCAATTTACCGATTCAGCAAAAACTACAACTAAAGAATGTACATTATCTTATCGTGGTGGTTTTGCTAATCCTACCGAAAAAATAGGTGCAAATCAATTTACTGATTCTGCAAAAACTACAACTAAGGAAACTACATTAACATATAAAGGTGGTTTTGCTAATCCTACCGAAAAAATAGGTGCAAATCAATTTACTGATTCTGCAAAAATTACAACTAAAGAAACTACATTAGCATATAAAGGTGGTTTTGCAAATCCTACCGAAAAAATAGGTGCAAATCAATTTACTGATTCTGCAAAAACTACGACTAAAGAAACTACATTAGCGTATAAAGGTGGTTTTGCAAATCCTACAGAAAAAATAGGTGCAAATCAATTTACTGATTCTGCAAAAACTACAACTAAAGAAACTACATTAGCATATAAAGGTGGTTTTGCAAATCCTACTGAAAAAATAGGTGCAAATCAATTTACTGATTCTGCAAAAACTACAACTAAAGAAACTACATTAGCTTATAAAGGGGGTTTTGCAAATCCTACTGAAAAAATAGGTGCAAATCAATTTACTGATTCTGCAAAAACTACAACTAAAGAAACTACATTAGCTTATAAAGGGGGTTTTGCTAATCCTATAGAAAAAATAGGTGCAAATCAATTTACTGATTCTGCAAAAGTAACCATTAAACAAACAACTCTACATACTACACCAGGCACAAATGTTGTTGGAATAGTACCTAATGGTTATACTAAAGATTATGATGATACTGCAAAAACAACTATTAGACAAACTACAGAAAATAATAATTATAAAAGTAATGTTACTAGTATAGAAGCACAAATGGGTTATACAAGAGATGAAAAAGATTCTACAAAAATTACTATTAAACAAACTACTTTATATACAACCCCAGGTATGAATGTAACTGGTGTTGAAGCTCAGATAGGTTATTCTAGAGATGAAAAAGATGTTGCTAAAACAACTATAAAACAAACAACTGAAAATAATAATTATCAAGGTCATATTCACGGGTCTGATAATTATTCTGGATATATTAAAGATATTAATGATACAGCGAAAACTACTATTAGAGAAACTACTCATTTACAGAATTATACTGGTGGTTTACAAGGTAATGAAAGTCAAACTTCTCATATGGCTACAGATAATATGTGTATTGATGAAAGAAGAGAAATTACAACTTATAATCGTACATCTGCTGGTGGTGCTAATTTAGCAGGACCACAAATTAATAAAGATAAAATTAAAATGAATTCAAAGAAACAATCAGTATTTTATGTAACCGCACCTAGTAAATCTTTAGACCAATCTGTTATGCCTTCTCGCACAGAAGCATATAATAATAATACTTTTGAAAATAAAAAACCACAATTAACTTACGGTGATTATAGAACAAATAATATATTTATAAATACTTTAAAGAATAATCCTCTAGTTAATGATATATATCATCAAAAAAATGTTTAATGCAAATGGTTCCTTTTTAGACTGTTGTCCCGAATTAAGAGGTGTTTCACCTATTTTTAATGAAATTAATTTACCACAATATATTCCACCAAAAGACGATACTTTGGGCTCTCTAGTAATAGGAGGCTTAATTCATAAAGAAGTTAGACGAAAAATCAGACCTCTTTTAAAACCAGGTACTAGTTTATTAGATTTAACACGAGCAATAGAAAAAGAAACAATAGAATTAGCTAAACCATATAACACAATTAATAAAGGTATAGGTTTTCCTTGTGGTATGGCTGTTAATGATTGTGCTGCTCATTGGGCACCATCTTCTGATAGTAAAATAATTATTAATAAAGAAGATGTTATTAAGATTGATTACGGTGTTGAAATTAATGGTTGGATTATAGATTCTGCTTTTACAATTAGTTTTAATCAAAAATACGATAATTTATTAACAGCAGTTAAAGAAGCTACTATGCATGGTATAAAAACGGCAGGTGTTGATGTTGATATACATGATTGGTCAAGAGGAATTGGAGAAATAATGGAATCTTATGATATTGATTTAGATGGTAAAAATCATAAAATTCGAGTAGTAGAAAATTTAGGTGGTCATAATATATTAAATGGAATTATACACGGTGGAATGTTTTTACCTGGTAAAGATTTAGGTAATAGATTACCATATAATTATAAATTTACAGAAGGTGTTTATGCAATTGAAACTTTTGGTTCTACAGGAGCAAATAATGCAACAGAAATTGGTAAATCTACATTATTTAGAATAAATCCAGATTATTTAAATAATAATATTAGTGATCCAAAAATAAATTCTTTTTATTCTAAAATTTATTCATCATTTAAAACATTACCATTTTGTGATAGATATGTTGAATCGTTTGATGTTGATTATGAAAAAAATTTAGAATTTTTAGCAAATAAATGGATTCATTGTTATCCACCATTACATGTGAATAAAAATGAATATACAGCACAGTATGAACATACCATAATGTTACTTGATGGGAAAAAACCAATTGTTTTTTCTCAAGGAGATGATTACTAATCTAAATCTTTTAATACATCATCATAAAATTTAAAAATCATTTTTTCTTCTTCTTCATCACTTTTCTTTATTATTTCATCTTTATGAGTAATAAAAATATTATTAATATAATTATAAGCTTCTAATACTTGTTTTTTTGAACGAGCACCAGTAATAATAATATTACCTTTCTTAAAAATAAATATACTAACTTCTTTAGAATCTATATTATCTTGTGTTGAAATAAATTTAATAGTTACACAAGCACGAATACATGGTTCATAAATACATTTTACTTTCTTTTTTTTTAATAAATCATATAATTTTTCTCTATCAATTTCAAACTGTATTTTATAATTACAATAAATCATATCAATTTTAAAATTATTAATTGCAATTTTAGATAATTCATCAATAAAAGTAATTTCTTTAATTTTATTATCTTCTAATTTACCTTTTACTGCTTTTAATTTTTCTAATATTTTTCCTAATACAATATTAATATTTTCAACATTCTTACAACCGGACATTTGTAAACTACCATTTTTAAATAATTTAACATTAATACGTGGTTCTAGATTAATATTTTGTGTTGGGCCACTTGTAACTCTAACAATTAATGTTATTGAATTATAAAAATTATTACTTACTTCTTTGTATTTAGGATTAGATGATCTTTTAGTTGGTTTTTTTAATTCAATTAATGTTCTTATATTTTCTTTAGATCGTTTTATAGTTAAAATGTTATCTTCGTGTAAAGCCATATATTTTTCAATATTATCTAATTCTAATTTTACTCCAAGAACACAAGATGAACACATTGTTGCAACTTTAACACCATCTGGTAAATTATTAATTTCTATTTTTTCAACATCAATTAAATTTTTATTAACATTTTCTTTTAAAATATTTTTGTTATCTGTTTTAGTTTTTTCCATTTAGATATTTATATAAATAAATCTTTAAGAGTTTTTTAAATCAAATTTTTTCTAATATATTAATATGTTAAATTTTGTTAAGAATTATAATAAAGAAGAAAATAAAGAAGAAAATAAAGAAGAAAATCAAAAAATAAATATTAAACATAAAAAAATTATAATTACTGGTAAAAGAAAATTAATTTTTTTAAAAATTAATACTATTAAAAATAATAATTAATTTAAGTTATTATTTTGCATATTATATAAATAATGAGTTCTGCATACAGGCACATATGTTTCTATACCACCTATTTTAATTTGTTGTTCTAATTTAATTTTACAATAAGTAAAAATAGCTTTTGTATCATTATTACAATATTTACACAATGATGTAATTTTTTTACACTCATCTGAATAAGGAATTAAATCTAATATTTGACCAATAGGTTGACGTTTTGAATCACCATCTAATCCTGCAACTATTACATGTAATTTTTTTTCTTCAACCCAATTTAATACATATTTTTTTAAATCTGGGAAAAATTGTCCTTCGTCAATAATAATTAAATCATAATTAGTTACATTATCATTATTATTTATATATTCTAATCTTTCTGTTATTTTACATTTTTTAGATTCAAGTGAATGAGATATAATTTCATTTTTACTATATCTATTATCAATAATTGGTTTAATTACTAAAACTTTTTTGTTTATGCTTTCAGCACGACGAATTCTAGAAATAAGTTCTGTAGATTTTCCAGAAAACATTGGACCAATAATTAATTCTAATTTACCATATTCTGACATTATTTAAATAAAAAATTATCTTAATATTAATTATTATCAATTTTTTTAAATATAAATAGTTTAAATAGATAATATTAACTTTTAAATATTAATGGAGACAATTTTATCTTTTGATGTTGGTATTATCCATCTAGCATACTCTTTTTTTACTAAAAAAGAGTATAAAGAAATAGATTTGTCAGGTAATGAAAAAAGTGTTTATAAATGGGATATGATAGATTGGTCACTTATTGATCTTACTGATAGAGATGAATTAAAGTGTTCAGTTTGTAATAAAATTGCTACACTTCAACAAACTGATGGATCTGTATTAAAATACTATTGTAAAATTCATGCTAAACAAGTTAATTCTAAACCATTACCTTATGAAGAAATTTATAATAAATTAGATGAAAAGAAAATAGGAGGATGTTGTTTTATTTTAGGAGCATCAACTTGTGATAAAAACTGTACTATAAAAGATAAAAATAATAATACTTTTTGTGGAGTACATGCTAAAAAAATGTATCAAACATTAACAAATGATATAAAAATGAAACCATTAAAAAAAATGAATGTTAGTTCAATGGATTTTGATGAAACTAGATTAAAATTAATTAATATTCTTGAAAATAAAAATCATTTATTAAATGCTGATGTTGTTGTTATTGAAAATCAACCATCATTTAAAAATCCAAGAATGAAAAGTATTTCAGCATTATTATATGACTATTATACAATTCGTGGTATTATTGATAAAGAAAGAACTAACTCAAATATTAAACGGGTAAAATTTATGTCTCCATCAAATAAAATTAAATTAGCTTCGGATGGTGAAACTCAACAAATTGTTAAATTAAAATCAAGTGAAAAAGCTAGTGATGAATCAAAAGCTTATAAATTAACTAAAAGTTTAGCTGTTAAATATACACAAGATTTACTAAAACATTTACCTGAATGGTTAAAACATTTTAATTCTTATAAGAAAAAAGATGATTTAGCTGATGCATTTTTACAAGGTGCTTATTATTTTGAAATGAATGTTAAAGCTGATCCAAGTGAAAAAAATTATAAGAAAAAAAATTCTAAAAAAAAAGAAAATTCTACACCAATTATTAAAATAGATGTTTATTAAAGGAGTAGTAATTACATAATATTTTACATATAGTTTACTATAAAAAATTGAATTTTATTTTATATAATTACAAACTAATATCATCTATTAATTACTATGGGAGCAGGTGTTTTACCAATTGCCCTATATAAGGGAACACTATTTCTATTATTAGGACAAGAAAGACATAATAATTTATGGTGCGACTTTGGAGGAGGTACTATTAACGGTGAAAAACCATACAAAACAGCAATTAGAGAAGGCACTGAAGAATTAAATGGATTTTTAGGAAATGAAAATGATTTTGAAAAAATTGTAAGTTGCAATATGATATTATCAATTACTTTCGATAGATATACAAGCTATATTTTTAGAACAAATTATGATGAAAAATTACCAATATATTTTACAAATGTAAATAACTTTGCTGAATTCTATTTGAAAGATAAGATTTATATAAAAGATAAGATTTATACAAAAGATAAGATTAATACGAAAGATAAAATTAATACAAAAGATAATGGATTATTTGAGAAAAAACAAATTCAATGGTTTCCATTATCAGAATTCAGAGAAGACAATTCACGTGCTATATTTAGAGAGCATTATAATCCAATATTAGATTCAATATTAGAAAACGAACAATTTATTATTAAGTATATTACAACTATGGATTAAGGTGTTAAACTACCAAATTATTACATAAATTTTAAAAATATTCTTTTATTTATTTTATGACTTACTCTTTTTTTAATCCAGCGTAAGGGTCTTTGTCTGATACCGGAGCATCTTAAACGGTATAGAAGGTATATTGTTCACCTTCATTTCTAGTTTCATAGTATTTATTACGGTTCACTACCACTCATCCATGTTCATTATTGCTCCGGTTTCAACATCAACAATTTTCCATGTGGTATACTTATTATCATAATCGTAGCTATCGTAGCTCCTGAAAAATCTGTCTCTAACAAATTCACATGCTTGCATATAGTTATCAAATTCTTGATAGCCTTCACTACCACCTTCTATTGCTTCCCAAGAAACCGCATGTTTATTATCAAAATTGATAAATTCTATAATACTATCATCTGCAAAGTAGGACAAAAATAGAGGTATGTATTTATTTTTATTGCTATCAAGCGTATCCATTTCTAAACGTCTTTCTATATTGTTTTTATACTTAGCTTCAGCTTCATCTTCTGCTTTTCTTTTATTGACTATTTCGGGTGTGGGCCAGTCAACTCTTCCTTCTGCTTTTGCCTTATTATCTTCAAGAGCACGTTCTGAAATTAGGTCATGTCGAACACCACCATATTGTTTTAATTCTAAATATTTATTTTTATATTTTAAATATTTTTTATAATATAAATCTTGAACTGGCATATATATATATATATATAATATTCTTGGTTTAACTTTATTTCTTGATGGAATATTATAAATAACTTTTAATTTATCTTCTATTTTTTTACTAATAAATATTTATATAATTTATCTTTTTTTATATTTTATGACGTGCTCTTTTTTAATCACTGTCAGACCTATAGCTGTCATACCTATAGCTGTCAGAGTCAACTTTGTAGAAATTATCTGTATCTGTGTTGCCATCATTCCTTCTATTATAGTAAAAATCGTAATTTATTATTGTATTTGTAGTATCATCAATGATTATCCATTTAGTATGATCCCTTGGGTCTTCTAAAGCATCAGTCGAATCATAATATCTAATGTATTGAACCGCTTCTAAATAGTTATTAAATTTGTAAGATTCTTCGATTCCTGACCATATTATTTTAAATCTAACCGTGTGTGATTTATTAGGATTAAAATTATTTATATTAGTTATGTTTTTTACATATGTGTAAAAAGGAGGACCTGATATATATTTTTCTTTATTATCTATCTCCTGCATTTCTGTAATTGTTTTGTAAGTTTCTTCAAGCCTTTTTTTTTCTTTTTCAATATTTGTTGTAATACGATCAAAATATTCGTTTATTTCAAGTTGTTTATAATCAACTGTAACACTTTTATCATTTTTAGCCACATATTCATCATCTTCTTTTCTTTGAATAGCTACTTTGGATGTGGGCCATACAAAAAATTCTTTGCAAGCAGTTATAAGTTTGGAACCCTCTTCATCTTCACGAACACGATCTTCAATACGAGCTTTAGCTTCTTCAAGTGGACCACCACCATATTGTTTTAATTCTAAATATTTATTTTTATATTTTAAATATTTTTTATAATATAAATCTTGAACTGGCATATATATATATATATATATATTATTATTTTTACATAAATTTTAAAGGACCTAATTAAAAATTACTATAAATAAAATATATAGTATCCCTGGTTTAACTTTATTTCTTAATAGAATATTATAAACAACTTTTAATTTATCTTCTATTTTTTTTACTAATAAATATTTATATAATTTTTATACATGAACTATTGAATTACAACGAATAAATGTCTTTGGATTAAGTTTTTGACCTTCAGTTTCTAAAAATTTAATAAAATTTTTATGGTCATCATCAGCTGATTCAATTGAGCTTGATTCAAATTTAAATGTAGGTGCTGTATCATATACAAGTGAATAATTAAAGTTAATAGTTTGTATTGCTTTATTTAATATTTCTTTTGTATTCTGAATACCACCAGGTGAGACAATATCAATTTTGGATATAATACGATAAGGTTTTTCTTTTGATAAATTATTTAAAAGTTCTATAAATTTTGGATAAATATCATAATATATAGATTCTTTAAAAATAGATTCAATAAGATCTTGTTCATTATTACAATAATCTAATAAACATGGTATATCTTTTACTTCATATTCTTCACGACGATGTTTATCAATTGGATAAATAATAGATTTCCATAGTTCTGTCATATCTTTACTTTCAATAATTGAAAGTTTTTTAAAGATTTTAATTAATTGATTATTTTTATTAAATTGTTCCATATTTTCTTTACTATTTGTATTTTCAGTTAAAAAAGATAATGATACTTGAATTATATCAGAATCATTATTTTCTACTTTAGCAATTGTTGGTACATTAAGTGGAACAATTTTTTTCCAACTAGAAACACTACGTTTTCTTGTTGCATCAGAATAGTTTAGAAAAACATCATTATTATATTCAACAAGTTTACCTTTAATATTCATTTCATCATAAGTATTAAAAATAACAATAACTCTTTCATCTATAAGTGGTTTATTTAATTCATAAAATGAACAGTTTAAAAAAGACATATGTATTTAATATATTTTTATATTAAATATTTTTATTATCAATTTTTATTTTTAATTTGTTTCAAATTTTTTAACTTGTCTTCGTAATCCCATAGTTTTTTCAAGATTAAACTTAGTTGCTTCAACTGGTTTACTTCTTTTAAGTACTAAATCATTTTCATGTAAATTTTCAATTTTATTTACAATTCCTGATATTGATTTTTTATAAGATTCTTCAATTTGTAACTGTCTGGTTATCATTGGTGGATGTAAAACTAAATAGTCTTTATTATTTATAATAAATAAATTTCTAAAATCTTTAATAGATAAAATACCACCAAAATCTTCTAACATTAACCAAGATGGAGCTGGTATAATTTCTTTAAAAATACCATATGTTTTATAAAACATTAAATTAATTAATGACCCCCTTTTCCAAGTTGCAGTATCATTTAAATCAATATTATATGCCATCATACAATTCCAAGAACAATAATGACCATAACAATAAAATGTACTATTAAAATAATCTTCTGGCATTTCTACTGGAGGTGTAGTAAAAGTATGTTTACACCATAAACATTTAGTATTTTGTTTAAATTGAATATTATGAACATTAACTTTATTTAAATTTTTTCCTAACATAAAAAATTTTTCTGTTTCTAATATTTTTTGATTAATTTTTTCAAGTAATTTATCTTCATTTTCTTCTTGTTTTTTTGATTTAATATTAATTTCTTCTTTAAATTTTATACTTGTAAAATCAGATTCTGATTTAATAAAAATATTATTTTCTTCTGTTTTTACATCATCATAATATGTACTTTCAATATTTACAACATCATCAAGTGATATTGGTAAATGAACAATTATTGCTTCTTGATCTGAATTAACTGGTGAATCTTTAATATTATTTTCAATTAATTTATTTTTTGGTTTACGACCGCGTTTTTTTAATTGTATTATTTTTTCAGACATCTATTAAAATAATCTATTTTTTTCTTTAAAATTATATATATATAGTTTTAAAGAAAAGTTTTTATTTTGTTGAAATATAAATTGCAGGAGTTGTTTTTGGTTTACGTCCTTTTTTTGAGTCAGAAACATTAACATCCGATACAATTCTATCATTATTAGATGATGTTTCTTCTTGTGTATCAGTAGTTCCAATATTTGCTTGGGATTGTTTAATTCTATTTAAAATTTCTTGAACATTTGGTGAAGTTTTAATTTCTACAACTTTTGATTGATTTATTTTATTACTACTTTCATTAGAAGCTTGTGGTTCTAATATATTTTTTCTAGGATCTGGTATTACTGGTGCAGTCATAAAAGATACATTATTTTGTTGATTTTGTTGATTTTGTTGATTTTGTTTTAATTCTCTTTCTCTTTGTTGTAATAATTCACGTTGTTTTTGAATATTAAGTTCTTGAGCACTCATAAATTGAGATTGTGGTTTTTTTGGATTAAGTAATTTACTTACTAATTCTGGATTTCTACTTAATGTTTGTTCTAAACCTGGAATACTTGTTTGTGTTTTAGAAAAATGAAATGCACCAGCTGAAGCTGTTAATAATAATAATAATTTAACTTCAGGAGGCATTCCTTTTCCAGAACCTTTATATTTTTCATAAAGGTCTTCAAAAACATCATCATAAGAATCAACTTCAACAGACATATGTTCCCCCCAACCTTGTAAATGAAAATCAAATGGATCATATTTATCATTTAAAAATTCAATTACTGATACAGCTTGTAATAAACCAGATTTAAATACTTTTACACTATTTCTTTTATCTACAAAACTTTTAAGTAAAGCATATTCATAATCCATTTCTTCAACAGAAGAATTAAAATCATATTCTTTAGTTAAACTAAAACCTTTTGTTTTAATTTCAGATAATTTTCTTAATAATTCTATTTTTTTAATTCTTATTTCTTGTTGTGTTAATTGAACATTTACAGAATTTGGTACAGAATTTGGTACAGAATTTGATACAGATTTTGGTACAGATTTTGGTACAGAATATTCATTAGAATTTGGTAAATTATTATTAATCTGTTCAGATTTACTAGGGCTTGAATTTGATTTTTTGCTTTTAGAAGAACTTCTAGAAGAATTGCTTGAAGAACTTTTTACTGATGATGTTTTTTTTGAAGCAGATGAATCTGAATTTACTAGATCTGATTCAGAGGATACTTCTTGTTTTTCAGCAACCGTTTTATTTGGATTAGCCATTAAATTCAAATAATAATCGGTATCAGAACTTTTTTTTGTTTCAGATTTAGTATTAATTTTACCTTTATTATCAATAATATCTATGTTAATATCTGTTGATGTTTCTGAATTAGACATATATTATATTATAATATAAATATCTTTTCTTTAAATTAACGCACTACATAAATTTAAAATACATTTGAACAATCTCTATTTACAGTTCCTACTTCGTAGGTTGGTTGTAATTTATATGTTTCTACACAGCTGACATTTGGTGGCATATCTCTTGGAAAAATTTGAATATTTTCACAAGTGTCTCTTAATCTGCTGGAATTGTTAACATTCATACAATGTAATTTATCTAAATTCTTTCTTTTCTGTTCTAAATTAGATGCATAATTATCTATATCATTAATACATTTAATAATTATTTGTTTATTTAAATTAATATCACTACATAATTTTTCATTAGCACTTTCTTGAATGTTTATATTTGCAAAAGTTTCTTTAAATAATTGTTCATTAACTATAGTCATCATTAATAAGAAAGAAACGGCAATAATTAAAGAAAATTCAGGGTCTTTATAGCTTCTAACTACTACTAAAAATAATATCAATAGTCTAAAAATAGGATTTTGAAATAAATCCATTATAATAGGAGGAAGAGTAGGTCTTATTTGTGCAGCATATAAACCACTTAAAATAGAAAAAGTTGCTAAGAAATATTTATTTTCTAAAAAATCTAAGTTCATTAAATAAATTTAGATTTTTTTTTTAAATTAAATAATAATTTAAATCTAGAATATAACAATAGTATTATAAACTATGAATTATTGTTCCATACAAGATGCTTGGGGACAGAATGATTATATCACCAATCAATATCAAAAATATAATAGTAGATATACCATTTCTGATAATCCTAAAAAAACTTTAGAAAAATTTTCATCTAATGAAATTCCTAAAAATCATTTAAAAAATATTAATAATTGTAATGATTTTTTTTCACATTTAAATAAATGCAAACAATGTCAAAGGCTTGTTCGAAATAAATATAGACCAAAAATTTTAGAAAATTTTTCAAATATACTAGATACAAATAAAGATATTGTTGTTCTAATTTTAGTTGGTATTTGTATAATGTTATTTTTTAATTTAGTTAATTCTGCTACTAAAAATGAAAAAAAATAATTATTTATATTTATGATTTTTTATGATTTTTTATTTTATCTTTAGATTCCTCTTCTGGAAACCAATTTACTAAAATAATATTAGGTTCAAAAAATTCTGTTTTAAATCCATTCTTTTTAAATTTAATTTCTATATATTCTTTACATTCTTTTAATGAATACATAGGAAGCCCAACAAAAAATTCTGGAATAGAATACCAACAAAAATAATAATTAGCAGCACTTGCTAATATTATTTTTTTTTCTATTTTTAAAAAAATCTTATCAAATGTTATTTTTTTTCTTTCATCCTTTTCTTTTTGTTCTTTAATTAATTTATCCGCTTTAACCATTGAAATAATCTAGAAAAAAATAATGGATAGCAAAAATAATTTAGACATTTTAGAAAATCATTTAGATATTTCAGAAAATAATTTAGATATTTCAGAAAATCATTTTGACATTTCAGAAAATTATTTAGACATTTCAAAAAATAATTTAGATATTTCAGAAAATAATTTAGATATTTCAGAAAATCATTTTGACATTTCAGAAAATTATTTAGACATTTCAAAAAATAATTTAGATATTTCAGAAAATCATTTAGATATTTCAGAAAATTATTTAGACATTTCAGAAAATCATTTTGACATTTCAGAAAATCATTTTGACATTTCAGAAAATTATTTAGACATTTCAGAAAATCATTTAGACATTTCAGAAAATTATTTAGACATTTCAGAAAATCATTTAGACATTTCAAAAAATCATTTAGATATTTCAGAAAATCATTTAGACATTTCAAAAAATCATTTAGATATTTCAGAAAATCATTTAGATATTTCAGAAAATCATTTAGATATTTCAGAAAATCATTTAGACATTTCAAAAAATGAAATTACTTGTTTATGTTTTAGTGGTGGAGGTATAAAAGGATTTTCTTTTATTGGTGTTCTTATAAAATTAATTGAATGTAATAAAATAAATTTAGATAAAATAAATATGTATGTTGGTGCTTCTGCTGGTAGTATGATATGTTTTTTTTTAATTCTTGGATTTTCTATAGAAGAAATACAAGATTTTGTAATTAATTTTAATTTTTCAAAATTAAATGGTGAAATTGATTGTATTAATTTGTTAGAAAAGTTTGGTATTAATGACGGTGAAAGAATGAAATTAGTATTTATTAAATGTTTAGAATTAAAATTAAATGTTAAAGATATTACATTTATAGAATTATTTAATAAAACTGAAAAAAAATTATTAATAGTTGGTACTAATTTATCAAAAGGACAAGAAGAATTATTTAGTATTGATACAACTCCGAATATGTCTGTAATAACGGCAATTAGAATATCAAGTTCAGTACCAATTATTTTTACACCTATTGCATATAATAATTCATTATATGTTGATGGTGCATTAGTTAATAATTTTCCAATAAATTATTGCCCAAAAGATAAAACACTTGGTATTTATATAAAAAATTGTAATGAAAATTTTGATATTGATTCAATACAATCTTTAATTATTAAATGTTTAAGTATTACTTCAGATACTATTAGTGAAAAAAATTTAAATTTAGAATATAAAAATATTATTAAAATTATAAATCCAAATTCAGAGTTTACAAAATTTGATTTAACACATGAATATAAAAAAAATTTAATTGAATTAGGATATAAAACGACAGAAGATTATTTAAACCGGATTATTTAGAATTTACCCAATCATCAAATTTTTTTGATGAAAAATCACCTTGTTTTCTAGTATTATATTGATTAGTTTGATTTTTATATTCTTCCATTCTTTCTTTTAAAGATTTTTCTGATATATTAGAATCAAATTTTTGAATTTTAAATGCCATATTTAAACTTGTATAACTACCAGTCGATACATTATCTTCTAAATATAATTTTGAATAATCGCTAATTCCAACTAAAGCATCATTTGGTTGATATGTTCCCAAAGTAGAATTTGGATTTACTGGTATTATTTGACTATTAAAAGTACCTGTATCTTTTCTAGATTCAAATTTTTTATTAAAATCATTTGTATTTGATATTTTTTCTTGAGGTATACTTACTTGTGAATCTCTCATTTTTTTTAAGTGTTCATATTGACTTATTACATTTGTACTATTTAAATTATTATTAACACCATGTTTATTATTTAATTCTTCTATTTTACTTTTAAATTTTTTAGTTGCATCTTCTTTTACAGGAAACATTTTTTCTACATCTTTAATAACAGAATCAAAAGTATTTTTTAAATCTGTATGTATTATTTTAATATCTTTTTCTTGCAAATAATTATCATAATCTTTTCTTAAAATAGAATTACCCAATACTTGATTTGCTATTACAATATGATTAAATATGTCTTCATTTGAATCAGGATTTTTATCAGGATGTAATTCAATTACTAGTTTTTTAAAACTTTTTTTAATTCTATTTTCGCTAGCTTCATTTGTTAATCCTAAAACTTCATATAAACTAAATTTTAACTCATTAAAATTAATACTTACTAATGGTTTAGACATTATTATTATAAATATAAAAAAATAGATTAAACACAATATTTATAAATTAATTTATTTTTTAATAAAAAAATTATTAAGTATAATAATGAACAAAATATTATTTAAAAATAAAGTAGAAGGATGTTTATATATTGCTTCTTTTTTAGAAACTTTTGGTTATTTTAATTCTAAATGGGAATTTAACTATGGTAATAAAATAGATACAATTAATGAAGGTAATATTATGAATTATTTTTTTATTTATCAATATACTATGTTAGGTGGTATTGATAAAATAGATATTACTACACTTAATTCATCAGATGATACTATTTTATTATTAGCAACTTGTGAAGCAGTTAATAATGGAGGAGGTGAATTAAATTATATTAATTCATATTTAAAATATTATGAACTATTAAAAGAGAATAAAAGATCATCTGGTAATGCTACATTATCATCATTAGAAAAAATTCGTTTAACTAAATCAATTAAAAGTATTGAATATTCAACTAGTCATGGTGGAAATGGTTGTGCTATCAGAACAGCTCCAATTGGTTTAAAATATTATGAAGATTATGATAAAGTTTGTGAAGAGGCATTAATAGCATCATTAGTAACACATAATTATCCGCTGGGATATTTAGGTGGTATTATATCTGCTCTTTTTACTGCTTATGCAATAAATAATATAAATCCTTTTGAATGGTCAAAAAATTTAATTAAATTATATAAAAAAAATTTTTTTATAAAATTGATTTCTAAATATTCAAAAAAAAATGTTGAAATAGAAATTAATGATTATTTTCTTTGGTGGGAAAAATATAATGAATTAAGATTATCAAAAATGAAATATAGAAATTTACCTATTTTTATTAATCCAAAAAATAAATTTGAAGATTTACTTAATTATACACCAATTAAATATCATAATAAAATGAGAGGATATGAAAATATGGGTATAAATGGTTTAGAGTCTGTTATTATTGCTTATGATAATTTATTATTATCTACTATTCCTGATAATAAAAATAATTTAAATGTTGATATTAATAATCCTGAATTTAATTGGTATACTTTATTTTTTAATAATGTTTTTTTCTTTGGAGATAATGATTCTATTGGTGCAATATCGGGAGCTTGGTATGGAGCTTTATTAGGAATAGATAAATTTCCATTAGATAAAATTAAAGAATTAGAATTTTATCAGGAATTAAAAAAAAATATTGAATTGTTTTAATTATAAATTTTTGATAGCTTCAATTATTGCAACAGCTGTTCTAGGACCATTATAATTAATTTTTTCATTATCTTTTTCTATAATTACAGTAGGAAATCCTGGAATATCATAATCATTACACATTTGTTTATTATTTGCATTATCGCATTTAATATCATATCCTTCTATATTTAAATTATCAATTGATTCTATTTCTTTTTGAAATTTGTCCCATTCTGGTTGAAAACGAACGGAATAACCACACCACGAAGTATTAAAATTATATACTTTAATTAAATTAGAGTTTTTATTTTCTGAATTTGAAAAAGTATCTTTAGTATTTGAACAAGTTGTTAAATCTTCAGTAAAAATAAAAAAATAAATAATAACAAGTAAAGCAATTAATAATAATAAATTTTTTAAACTAAACATTAATTTAATTTAGAAAAAATATTTAGTTTTTTAAAATATTTTCTAGTACTTAATATATATGGCACTTCCAGTAGCTTACGTAGCTGATCAATATCAAACTAAATTACTAAACGTAACAGATTTAAATGATGAACAATCAATAGTAAACCTTCTTACATCTTGGGATTTAAAGATCCCACCTACTCCAAAAGACGACATATTAGATGGAAGAAGATTATGTGGTGATGCCCATGATATAAGTGGTAAATTATTAGATGGGTCTTCTTGTGTTAACTTATTACAAAAATGTTTAACCACCTCAGGTGATGATTGTATTTTAGAATTCAATGCACAAAACTGGGATAAACTAATTAATGTAGATACAATGGATTATTATGTTGCACGCAATTTAGCAAAACATCTCGGATTTTATGATAAATCTGTTGTTGAAGCATTAAAAGATATAAAAGATCCAGCAACAGGATTAGTTAAAGTTATGAGTGATAGTGTAGTAGTAGTTTTTAATGCTATTAAAGAAAAAATTAATAAAGTTGAAAAAAGAATTGATAATAAATTTAAAATTCGTATAGAATCTGCAAAAATACCTACCATGAGTCAACGTATACCCAGAGTTGTTGTAGGTATGCACGGCGGTGGTTTAACTTCTTATAATGATTTAATAATGAATTTAGATACTTTAAAAAATAATTTATTAATGAATGGTGGTGGTTCAGATAGTTCTATTTTAATTAGAACCAGTCTTAAGCAATTAATTCAATTATTAGAAAAAGAAGGTAAAAAAATCGATGATAGTGATTTAGCCCGTATTCATCAATATATTTCCAGTTTAGAAAGAAGTGAAGAGAAATTAAAAAAAGTCAGAGAATATATTAATGTTTTAATTAAAGCTATTACAGAAAAAGGTTATGATATAAAAAAGGAAAATGTTCCAGCAGTAACATTAACCTTTTTAAAAGAATTTGCTGAAAAAGAAAGTCAACTAGTTAATACTACTGAGCTAAAAGTACAAAATTTACACGGTACATTTAAAATTATCGTAGATACGTCTGGATTAAAATTATTCTAGATTTGTCTAGTTTAAAAATTAAAATTTAAAAATTAAAAATTAAGTTTATTTTTAAATAAAATTAATTTCTAATTAACAATATATGAAATATGATAATGACAAAATTAATGGTGATCAATGTATTAAATTATTAAATGAATGTATTTATGGTTCATCAAATACATATCAAAAAGAATGGTCTAAATTAAACTGGCATAATGATATAGATTGGGAAAATATGAATTACACAGATGCATTAAATATAGCAAAAAAATTAGGTCTTGATAAAAATAGTGTTGAAACAGTTGTTTCTAAATTAAATAATAATATACATAATAAAACGGTTAGTGATAGTGTTATTATGACATTTCAAGCTATTAAAAATAAAATTTCAAAAAATATTTCAATGAAAGGTGGTAATAATTTGTCAATTGATTTATTAAACAACTATTTTATTAAATTACAAGAATTATTAAAAAATAAAAATAAAAAAATTAATTATAATGATTTAAATAGAATACATACATTAATTAAAAATAAACAATTAATAGATAGAAAATATAATGATTTAATTGATTATATAGATCAATTAAATAATTTATTAGAAGAAGATAAAATATTAATACCTAATAATAAAATAGAACTAACAATAAAAGATATTGAAGAATTAGTAGATAATAACAATAATGATAATGATAATGTATTTCTAACTATTTATAAAACTAATTAAAAGATTAGTATCTAAACTAATAATAATGGGTTTAGGATTATTATTATTAGTTTCAGTTGGGAAAGAAAATATTTATTTATCTTCTGAACCTGAAATAACGTTTTTTAAAATAGCATATAAAAGACATACTAATTTTTCTATAGAAACAGTATCCCAATATTTTAAATCAACTCCTGATTTTGGAAGAAGAGTAACTGTAAATTTATCAAAAACAGCAGATTTATTAGGTGGAATATATTTATATGTTGAATTACCAGATATAATTAAAGAAAATCATTCTACACTACCTACCGGAATTAAAAATTTTGCTTGGGTTAAAAAAATAGGATTAGCTTTATTAAATTATGTTGATTTAGAAATAGGTGGAGTTTTAATTGATAGACACTTTGGTGATTATCTTAATATTTGGGGTGAACTAACAATTAATTTAGGATTAAAAAAAGGCCTAAATAAAATGTTAGGAAATGTAGATATCCTTACCGATTATACTAATGGTAAAAATTCATATAAATTATATATACCTTTAAATTTTTGGTTTTGTCAAGATTCTGGATTAGCTTTACCAATAATTGCAATGGTTCATAATGATATTAAGATTCATGTCCAATTTAATGATTTTAATAAATGTTATGTTCAATCACCAACACATTATGTTAAAACAATTGAACCATTTACATTATTTAAAAAAGGTGAAATAATAAGACAAACGGTTGGTACTCAAACTATTATTGGAAAATTTACTTATTTTGATGAAATAAAAGGAATATTATATTATGATAAAATTAAAGATGATTTTTTAATTCCTTCTAAAGATAATGATATAAATTATATTATTACTGGAGATGAAACTAATTTTCAACAAAATATACTATCTTCGGAAATTATTATAAAAGATGAAGATTATTTTAGATTTAATTTACCATCTATACAAAATTCTTATTTATTAGTAAATTATATTTATTTAGATAATGCTGAAAGATTTCTTTTTATTAATAATGAACACGAATATTTAGTTCCAGTAGTTCAAAATATACAAGAACAAACATTTTATTCAACAAATATTTCTTATAAAATACCGTATTATAATCCAATAAAAATTATTTTTTGGAGAGCACAATTATTATCTAATTATATTTCTAATGATTTATTTAATTATACATTAGACCCAATAGTTTCAGTATCAAATAAAATAATAGAATATGAACATATAGTAATTAATTCTATTAATAGAATGGAATTAAATAAACCAGAATATTATACTTATATACAAGTTTATCAAAATAATTTTGTTTCTCCTCAAGATGGTATTCATATGTTTTCTTTTGGAATTAATCCAAAAGAATATCAACCTTCAGGTACATTAAATTTTAGTAAAATTGATGATTCATTTATTAAAATAAATTCTAATAAATTAGTAAATTATCAAAATCCTATTTTATTACGTTCATATGGAATTCAATTAAATTTATTTAGAGTAATTAATGGATTAGGTGGTTTAGGTTATTATGCATAAAATATTATTAATCTATCCAAGCTAATGAAGATAATCCACTCATAATTCTTAATAAGTTATATTCTCTTACAATGGTTTTCAAGATAACTGGTTTAGTTACTACTTGAGAATTATTTTCAGATTTTAACACAATATCATCAAGTAAAGAAAAATTTAAATGACCACTGGGTTGATTATCTAATGGATTTAAAGAAAATGAATAACTAAAATAACCCATATCTACTGAATTTAAATATTTTTGATATGGTACTATTTTATTAAAATATGCATAACTAATTTCTTTAAATAAATCTATACCATTTGATTTTATTACCATTGACTCTATTATTGAAATAGGTGTTTTAATTTCTTTATAATTATAAATTTTTGTATAATATAATTCTAATTGATATTTTCTTCTTTTTAATTTTAATAAATTTTTTTGATATTTTTCATCTAAATATATTGTCATTTCCATATCATAATTAATCAAAATATTTGATTTATTAAATAAAATATATCTAACTGAATTTTGTAATCTATTTTCTCTTATTGTTGTTCTTATTATTTCAAAATCTTTAGAATTATTATTTGAAATATCATTTGTATAAATATTAGTTTTAATAAATTCATTATATAATGCCCTTTTATTTTTATATTCTTTTTGCCAATCATCCATAATAATTTTTGTTTTATAATAACAAGTATCAGAACTACCTGATATTTCTGTTTTATAATATATATCTTTTATAGGATTTTTAAATATCATTTTAATTGTTGAACTAGTATTATCTATTAAATTATCAGGATATTGCATAAATCTTTCTATTAAATATTCGTGTTTATTATTACCAAACATTTCTCTTTCAAATGTATCTAAAATAATACCATCAATACTAACTTGAATATTAATATCTGGTTCAGATATAATAGTATAATTAGAACCTAAAAGTTCATTTAATTTATTTAATTTAAATTTAAGAGAAACATCGGTATAAGGTAATGATATTAATGGTAAATACATATTAGCTTGATTATTAAACCAAAATTCTAATGGTATCACTAATCTCATTTTACCTTCATAATCATAAATTTTTGTAACTTTATCTATTTGATTCTTTTTTTGTGGATCTTTTAAAAATTGATATTGCATTTCAAATGTTGATTTATCTAATCTTTCTATTATTTGGTCACCAATACAAAAATCAATATTTTCAAAAATATTTCTATAAATATCTGAATTAAATAAAGCATGTGTAGTTTGATTTGTTTTAAGATAACTTACTGTTTTTTCAAGATTAAATACTAATTCAGGCGTAGGTTCTATTTTTTGATTTTGATATATTTTTTCTAATTTAAAATTACCATATCTACTAATTATTGAATATTTATTTTCATCAGTATCTTTAAAATTAAAATTAACTATATCAAAAATATTATTCTGTTGAATTAATAATTTATAATTTTTTAATCCTATTGATTTATAAATTTCATATGGTATATAAGTTTTTTGAATTAGAACCGCATTTATATCATTTAAAGTTATAGATGAATCAACTATTGTTAAAGAATAAATATTTTTAATTAATTGATTTGTGATAATATGTAATGGATTTTTATATAATATTGTGCCTTTTAATATAGTTGAATTATTAATTAATACATCATATGTATTTGACAAATCATTTATACTAGTATCAATTATCTTATAAATAAATTGACCAACTTCATTACCTTCTCTATTAAGCACTTGTAAATAACCGTTATTATTTAAATCAATATTATTAAATAATTCAATATTATAAATTTGATTATGTTTAGATTTAATAATTTCTTTTTCAATAATTACTTGTTTAAATGAAATAATTCCAGAAATTGCACTATTATTCCAATTAATTATTAAATTATTTTGATTAACTGATATATTTGAAATGTCTATATATATATTATTTAAAATATAATAATAATCAGAATCTATTACTAAATTTTGTGGAATTGTAAATGTTATTGTATTTTTAGATAAATTATAAATATAATTAGATATATCATAAGAGTTAATTATTCCACCAAATACATTAGTATGAATTTGTTCATCTAATAAAAATTTATTTGTTATAAATGTAATACCATTTTCATCTTGTATTACATCATTTGATAAATTATATTTAAATTTATATGATGATATATCTTTAATAAAATTGTCAATTATTAAAGAACCTTTAATATATTCAGAAATATATTCATGTTTATTATAACTTGTATCATATAAAATAAAACAACTTGATATATCATTAACTGGAACAACATTATTAAATCTATATAAATATAAATTTTCCTTATCTATTTTTTTAATTTGTTCTGGAGGATATTCACCAATTTTTGTATAATGAACTAAATTATTAATTTTATATGTTTCACTTAATGAAGATTCAACTAGAACATCAATAATACTATCAGTAATAAATTTCATATCAATTACTTTAATTTCATCATTAATTAAAAAGTTATTTGGTACATTTTTTAAATTAATATAATCAGAATAACTAATTAATGGTTCATATAATGTTAAACGATATAGTTTAGTTTTATTGAATATATAAGTATTTGGTGATTTAATAGTTATAACTATTTTTGGATTAATAAATTGATTAATTACACTATTTATTGTTATTATATTATTTGATATATCTTCTATTTTATAATAGTTAGAATTATCATTGTAATAAGTATTATATTCAGATGATGCAATATTTATAGAAATATTTAATTTAACCAAAGTAATTCTTGTTATATTATTTGATATATCATATTCATAAACACCAATGGGAGTTTCAGCTTGAATATAAGATGAAAAAGATTCTAAATATATAGGTGATACTAAATAATTATTATATGAACTAAATTCAACTTTTTTATATTTAATTGATGTAAAATCATTAAAATTAATTGAGGAAATATCAACTTTATATAAATAACCTAAACACTCTGAAGAAACATCGTATGTTTTAAATGATGAAATAACATAATCTAAATTAATATCAAAATTTTCTTTGAAATAAAAATTAATTTGATTATTAAAAACTAAAGGATTTTCAATAGTTACTGGTTCATTTATTGTATTTATTCCACTTAAAAAATCTAATTTATATATTGTATATGATTTATATTTTTCATCAAATAAAGTAATTTTATATGGATATAAACCAGAATTAGTATCAATAGAATAATTAGTATTATATGGTGTATTTATCATATTCATTATTTTAAAAGTATCTGTTGGATATTCTAAAATAATATTTCCAAAGTTATAAGATGAATCATATGTAATAAAATTATTTTTAACATCAATACCATTTACTTGAAAATTTTCTACAGAAAATAATGTTTGTAATTTAGTTATATTAATATTAGATAAGTTTCCATATAATTGATTTTTAAAAACATTTAATAATAAATCTCCAAAATTTTTTGTTTCAAAAGAAAAATTTCTTAACATACTTTTAATATTATTTAATTCATTTGATATAGTTACTAATTCTTTTAATACATCTAAAATTTTAACTCCATATACAATATTAGTTTGTTTATTATTAATAAAATTATATATTTCGGTTTTTGCTAAATTAATATCTCTTGTAACATAAATTTTTAAAGAAGGTACTAACACATATGATATATCAAATTGATTATTTATAATTATATCATCTAAAATTTCATTATTTAATTTTAAATGTGATCCATCAAATATAAGTTGAGAACTAATATCAATAGCAAATTTATTTATATATGTAATTGGATCTTTCCAAAATTCAGAATATTTAAAAAATACATTTAAATGTTTATATATTTTCTCTTGATAATATTTTAATTTTAAATACGTTTCTATAGTAAATAGATCAGATGTTAATGATTTTGATAAATCTGAAATTTCAATATTTGTAAAATATTTACCACTTCCATCAAAATTAAAAGAGGGGTCAGAATAATTTAATGGACCGTTAATTAAATATATATTCTTTTCTGTTTCTGGATTTGTTAGAATAGACCAAGAATTCCAAGATTTTAATTTATTTAATAATATAGAATGTTGAAAATCAGTTTCAATAATTATTTCTTCTAATATATTTTCAATATCATTTTGTATACTAAATTCATCAAAAATATTAGTTTGTATATTATTTATATAAATTATTGAATTAAATATTTCATTTTGTTTTTTTTCTTCTATTTCTTCATTACTTGTAATAAAAATGTAATAGTCCTCTTCAATAACTTTTTTTTCAAGTAAAATATTAAGGTTTAAATAATTAATAGAAAAATTATAAGTTAATTCATTAAAATAATTATTAGTATTACCATCATTTTCATAATCATTAATCTTATATATATAATTATTGATACCTTCTCTTCCTATAAACTGTAATTCTATTGGAAATTTAATTGATTCTAAACCAAAATTTTTTTTAAAAATATTATTTTCTTTAACTAAATTAGAAAATTTATTTTTAGTTAATGTTGTTATATAATTAATTTGTTTAGTATATAAATATTCAAACTCTCCTGGATAATTAGATGTTTTTAAATAATACATAGAACCAGATGCATCTATTGTACATTTAGTTATTTTATCAATATAAATATCATATTTATTAATATAATTTGATAAATCTCCTATTTCTACTTTTACGCGATATCCATCTGTAATTGTTTCAATTAATCCAATTACTGATATATTAAATTTTTTCCATATTTTAATTTGATTAGATGGTTTTTTATTTATTATTTTTTGTTTATAAATAATTAAATCCAAAAATTCAAATGAGTTATTTACATTTAATTTAATTGGATAAATTTTATCTAAATAAAACTTTGATTTATAATTTTCAACAGAAGTTCCAAAAAAAAATTTTAATATATTTGGAAATTCAAATATGCATATATGAGATACAAATTGATCATTCTCTGTTTTTTCTAATAAAATGTGATAACTATTATTAAAATTTAAAAAATTATTAGGTTTATCAATTGCATAAACATTATCTTCAAATATTACATCATAATAATTATCACTATCTTTATCTTCAAATGATGAAATTTTATTATAAATAGTATCCTCAAATTTATAATGATGATATAATCCTAAATTTAATTCTGGTTTAAAATAATTAACCTTATCTAATAAATAGTTTGAATATATTTTTTGTATATTTCTTTTTGCAAAATATATTTTAACATTACCTTCATTTGAATATATTTGTGAATCATGTCCATTTTTAATAAAATTATCAGTCACGGTAAAAATATTACCATCTATATATTTAATAAATTTTATCATATTATTAATTAATATTGGTTGATTATAAAAAAAATCATACCCTGATAAATCTTTGTTTATTATAACATTTGAACCATCAAATATACCTTTTATATAATAATTTTCTTTATTTTCAAAATAATATTGATTTTTAGATAATTTTAAAACTCGTGTATAGAGTGATGTATTAAATAAACTATTTGTATTTTTAATAAATTGATTTTGATATTCAAAGTAATATTCTATATTTTTTTGATAATAATTTATTAAAGTACCAGAAGTATCAAAAATTAAATTTTCCATAAAACAAGGTTGATACGGATAATAAAAATCATAATAATTATTTGATAAATTATCTGGTATATTATCTAAATATATGATATTATTAGAAATGAAATTAATTTTATATAAATCATCATTATATAAATCATGATTATAAACTAGATAATCATCATTGTTTAAAAAGTAATTAAATGGATTATATAATTTACCATTTTTATAATATAAAGTTATTAAATTACCTTGTTTAATACAAAATTTTCCTATAGAATTATTCATTACTAAATTTTCTGAATTATCTATATGAAATTTATAACCATCAATATTACCAAATGTAAAATCAACTATTGGTTCATATTTAGGAATATTAGGAAGTATATTTTTACTATATAAAAGATAATATCCATCACTAAATAATTTCAAATCATTATATTTTCTAATTAATTCTATTTCATATAAATTCTTAAGAGAATTTAATCCAATCACTTTAAAAATATTATTATTTAACATAATAATATCATCTGTAAATAAACTATTTTTTTTAGTATCTAAATAATAATTTATTGATGATTTCCAAATATGACTTTCATTTTTTGTAAAAATTAAATTACGTTTAAATCCATAAATATTATATAATCTTTTTTCAATTTCATCATCAACTATTATTTTATTAAGTAATTTATCAGATGATAAAACATTACAATATTTATAATTTGAACTAGTATCAATTAAAATTATATATTTATAAATATCAAAATTAGAAATCATAAGTTGATTACCATTTATATTATTTCCTTCAATAATACCAACATCATCTAAATTACAATAAATTATATCTGAACTATTATAATTATATTCTAGTTTTTCTAATGAATATCTTTCAATAATAGATGATGAATAATACATTTGTTTTCTAGTAATATTAGTAAAATAATTAATAAAATATAATTTACTATTTGATACATCTAATAATTTATTATCATTTATATTTACTGTATAATTTGATAAATCAATTATTAATGTAGAATTATTATTACTACTAATATCAATTGGATCTAAAATTTTACTTGAAAGATTTAAGAAATTTATATTACTACTATCTAATAATAGAGTCCATACATATGTATAATTATTACTATTATCAAGTAATTTATATTTTTGTATTCCTTCTTTAATAGTTAAAGTAAAATTATATCCAGAAATATCAAAGTTTTTATCCGAACTAAATAATATATTAGATATATCTGTAATATCGGTAATTGTACCAGATATTTCATTATTTGATAAATCATATTGTCTATAACATAAAAAATTTCCATAATTAATTGATGAACTTCTTAAATTAACTCGAAAAATATTAGTATTAAATGTAAAATTTATTGGTCTTATAAATGTATTATTATTTATATTAAAAGTAACATATAAATCTAATTCAGTTTCTTTATCTTTTACATAATCTTTATTTTTAAAATCATATGAATAATTTGATACTAATTTATAAAAATTATTATTATTTTGATTAATATCTTCATCTTCACTTGGTAGAATTCTTTCTGATGAATTTATATCAACAACTGAAATATATTGTGAATGACATTTTTTAAAATTAGAATCATCTAATAAATAAACTTTTGAACTTGTTGTATTATTACCTATAAAATAATCATCTAATCTATAACTAGATGAAATATCTTTTATAAAATATACATAATTATTAATATAATAATAACTATATTTAGGAAGATTCGTATTTAATCCAGTTAAAATACCATTTGAAATATTAACATTTAAACTAATATCAATTAATTTTAAAAATTTATTAGGATATAAATATAAATTATAATTTCCAGAAATATTCAAATCTTTTAATCTAAAACCTTGTATTATATTTGTATCTAATTTATACCAATAATTATTATTAAAACTTTCAATTATAAAATTTTTATTATCATAATTATAAGAGATTTTATTATTAATAATATTAAAAGGGGATAATAATTGATTTTTAGAAAAATCATACAATTGTATATTAGTTGTTGATTCAATTGAATAATATGTTTCAATTCTATTTGTAATAGAATCTATTAATTTATATTGATTATTATTACTTAATTTAATTAATTTATTAGTTTGATTATTACTTAATTTTATATTTGATTTAAAACCATTTAATATTTTAATATTTAGAATATCGATTGTTTCTTTAGGAATAAATGATCTCATACTTCCAGATGAATCACCTATAATTGCATAAGGTGTTAAAATTAATTCTTGTTCGCCAATTAAAATATAATTGTTATTTTTAAAAAAATTATAATAATTACCAGAAATTAAAATTCCTTTATTTAATGAAATATCTACTGAATATGATGGTATTTCTAATTCATAAATATATTTTGTAGAAGTAGAAGTAATATCATATGATGAAGTTATACTTATTTGATAACTATTATAATAAGTTTTTAAATTAATCATATCAACACTAGATAAATCAATAATTTGTAAATCATCGGTAAGTATATATTGAATATTTATAGTATTATTATTATTAAAATTAAAGTTTTTATTTTTAAATTCTATAGGTCCTAAATAATTAAATTTTTCTTTTGAATAATCATCTTTATTTTCAATAAATTTTTCTGTTTGTACTAAGTTTTCATTTCCAATTTCAAATAAATTAGTACCGGATACAACATTATTTGATGATATATCAATTAAGAGATGATTAAAATAAATTTCTGTATTATTATTTGAATAATTATTACTCATATCATATAAAGTTTTAATAGTATAATTATCAATCTTAATAATATTATTATTAATTTCATTTTCTAATATATATGCATAATTATATTTTTCTTGATATTGATTTTTATTAAATATATTTTGAAAATCTTTATTATCATTTAAATATTCTATATGTTTTAACATTGTATTGGATACATTTTTAAGATAATTTGTTAAATTATATGAAATTTTATTTGATGGTTTATAAATTTCTTTAATTTGTTTTAAAATATACCAGTTTTTAGAAAGATTAATTGTATTCATACCTAATGAGGCAGACCTTAAATTATAACATTTAGGTGCTAAAACTGAATATATATCAAAATCTCTGTTATTATATTTTAATAAATTTAGTTCATTTATAATTGTTGATGTATCTATTACATATTCTATTGATTTTCCTAAATCTTTTAATAATTGAATTGAATCTACTATTAAATCTTTATACAATTTAGTTGATTTTTCTAATAAATCTATAATATTTCCAAAAGATATATTATTTATAAATATTTCATTAAATTTTTCAATTAATATTTTTATTATATCTGATTTTGATTTATATTCTACTAAATTATTGTATTCAAATATAATTGGTATTGCTAATCCATTTTTTACTGTTTCATTATATATTGGATTATATAATGGATTACCATTACCAATAATTGGATTACCATTGATATCAAGTACTCGATTACCAGTATTATCAATTACATAACCACTGGCATCTAATAATATAATATTACCACTTGCATCAAATAATAGTATATTACCACTGCCATCTATTACTGGAGTCCTTTCTACCGTTTGTTTAATTCTATAAAAATCATTTGAAATAATTGGACATAATTTAATTACATTTTTATTATTTAATTTTATAGATGCATTTTCTGACATATTAATATTATAAAAAATATATAAAGGTATATTATGGTTAGAAATATCAAAAACTTTGAAAATCATAGGTAATTGATAAAAGTATTGATTAATTGAATATTTAATATCTTTTCTATTATTAAAATCATTTGTAAATTCATTAGATTTATTAAAATTTAAAATAGAAAATAGATTAGGTATAATATCTTTATTATCTTTATTAATTTTATATAAAGACCATGAATAATTAATATATGATGAGATATTACCATTTTTTTCGGCCTTTAAATTATAAGAAATAAAAATTTCTTTAGGTATTTTTTTATTATTTAAACTTGTTGCAATTAGCCATAAGGTATCAGTTTCATCACCATTATTTATACTGTCAATAGAAGTTATATTTGTTTGTAATAATTCTAATTTTAAATCAATACAATCTAAAATAATTTTTTTAATTTTATTATATTTTAAATCTAATTCTGATACAAAATAATTATTAGAAAAATCAACATTTATTCTTTCAAATATACCATCTATATATTCAATACTTAGTTGATAAAAATAATTTTCATTATAACTTATATCACAAAATATTTGTTTATTATTAATATTATTTATTATAATATAATTATTACTGATATCATATAAATATATTCTATTTAAAATTATTCTATTTTCTGATATATCACATAAACTATTACCACTTATATCATTTATATCTACAATTGGTATTTTAAAAGTATTTTTGGTTCTAATATCAATTTCAGAAAGATTATCTAATTTTAAATTTTGATTTGTTATATAAACTATATTATCTTTAATTTCAAAATCTTTTATTTCAATATAGTAACTATTATATTTAATAAATAATTGATTAAAAATATTTCTATTCCAATCATTAATAATAATTTGTGTATCATTAATGATAAAAGGTACAGTTAAATCTTCTGAAATTTCAATAGTTTGATTAATAATATCATAATTATCATAATTATTACTAACATCATTATATATTTTTGAATAAGAAGACATATTAATAGTATTAACAAAGTAATCATTACTACTAATATCAATTGTACCATAAAAACTTTCACTATAAATTGTTTTTATTAATTCATCTCTAATTATATCTAAATTAATATCACGTGTCAAATTAATATTATGAGAAAAAGTTAATGTCTTTTTAGTTTCGTTATAATCATGTAGTGAATAAAATACATTTTTTAAAGAACTATTTTCTGTATTATCTGAATTATAATTATCTAATATTTCTGCAGTTCTAAAAAAATAAGCAATATTAATTTTATTTCTCCATAAAACTAAAAAATGATATTTTTCAAATATATTATTATTAATAATTAAATCTAAATATTTGTAACATAAATAAACATATATTAATGATAAATCAACTGGTTGAATATATCCATATTGATCAAAATTAGTTAAATTTTCTTTTAAATTTACATTACTTAAAAATGTATTATATAGTTGATAATTTTTTGAAATTTCATTATCAATCTTTATATAATCAGGACTTGATGGGTTTAATGATCTTTCATCATCATTATCATTAAAACAAATTTTATTATATAATGGATCAAATAAGTTGTCTTTATTATTAAAACGTAAACTAATTGTATATAAAATAGCCCATAATTTTTCTTTTTCTTTTATATCTATTGTATTAAATAATAAATTAATATCTGTTTCACATTCATTATATTTTTTTATAAATTTATTATAAATTTCTATATTTAATTTTTCATAATCGCCATAAGATGTTAATTTATAAAAATCAAATCTATTTAACCATTCTAAAAAATAATTATTTGATGATATTTGTAATTCATTATTTACTATATTATTTGTAAGTAAATTATATTTTTTCCAAAAAGTAAAAGATTTAATATTAGTTGTAAAATCTGGATAAAGAGTTTGTAATAAAAATAAAAAAAATAATGAATTAAATTTAAGAGTTTCAAATGTATATTTATCAATATCTAAATTATTTTTAATTGCATAATTTAATGCATAATCTGAATCAAATATTGGATTTTCTATTTCATTGTTTTCTAAAAAATAATAATTTTTTATTTCATCTGTAAAATTAAGATTTTCCTTATACTTGTAAAAAATATTATAATTATTAAATTTTTCAAAAATAATTAAATTTATTTTTTTATTTAATTCTTCAATTAATGATAATTGTGAAATTAAACGAGTAAAATAGTTAAAATTTTCTTTTTTATCAATTATTTTAAGCCAAAATTCTGACCATTGACCAAAATTTAATCTAAAAACAGGTACTAATTGATTTAATGTTGAATTTTTTAATTCTAAAATATCAACTAGATAACTATAATTTTGACTATTTATAATATTTAAATCTTTTAATAAATTTTTTTCTAATTCAATACCATCGACAGTATTTGTATAATTATCAATTTCAGATAAATTAAAAAAATTTTCGGGTATTAAATAATATTTATTAGATATTGATTCAAAAAATAAATATGTTTTAATATTACTATACATAATACTAAATTCATTAATATTAATAATATCTGGATTGGTAATTATTTTAGTAGTAACTGTTTTTAAAACATCAAAATATGGTATATCAATAATAAAATGTAATCCTGCTAATAAATCTGTTATTTTTTCTATTTTAAATTGATGAAAACAATCAAATTTTTTTGTACCTATATTTTTTACAATTTGTTCTATTGAAAAATTTGTATGTTTTCTATAAACAGTTTTAAAAAATGTTATTTCTGGATTTAATATAAGTGGTGCATCTTCTATTCCTACAGTTAATAATTGTATTAATCCACCTCCGGTCATATTATTCAAATATTAGATTTTATTCTCTAAAATAAATTAATGTATTATTTATATATTATAACATTAGAAGATTGTCCTTATTCTATAGCTGCAATTGATTTACTTAATTCTTTAAAAATAAAATATAAACGTTTGAAAGTAAATCAAACAAATAAAGAAAAATATAAAACTGAAGAAATTAAAACTTTTCCACAAATTTATCTTAAAAAAAAGAATGATACATTATTATTAGGAGGTTATAGTATTTTAAAAGAATTTATTGATATATTTATAAATCAAAAATATAATGAAGAAAATATTTTAAAATTTCATAATAAATATAAATTATGGAATAAAAAATCTATATTAAGACTTTTAGAAATAATTAATTAAAAATAGGTTCCCCATTTTTTATTATACCAACCGGTTTATTACTTTTTTTATCATAAATTATACCTTTTTCTCTATTTTCATAGAAATAAGTTTCACCATTACTTTCAAAGGTATCTAATAAACTTTCATTTGATACTTCAAATATATTAATTTTTTCTTTAATATATTTTTTTTCTTTTTCATTTAAATATTTGTGTTTTAATTCATTAAAATTTAAGTTTTCACCATCACATATATCTTTTAATAATTTTATTTTTTCATCAATTAATAATTTATTGTTTTCTTTTTTTTGTTTTGTAATTGCATCTAAAACTTCTTTATCTATTTCTCCTAATAGAGAATTAACTTTTGTATATAATTCTTTAATACATTCATTTGTTTTCATTAAATATTATAAATTAATTTAAAAATAAATTAATTTCAATATTTTTATATATTATAATATATATAATAATGATAATGATAAATGAGAATAATCAAATATATTATAATACTAAAAATATAATTTGTTTAATAACAGTTATACCAAAAGAAATATGGTGTGAATTTTTAAATCAATTTAAAAATTATAATATTTTTATAATAGTTGATGATAATAATTTTAATTTATCTAATTTTATAAATAATTATAAAAATATAACATTTATACAGATAGAAGACTCAAAATGTAAATTAAATGGTTTTATAGATACTTGTTTTACACTTCATAAATTAATAACTGGATGGGAAAAAGCATTATATTATTTTGCAGTTGAATATCAATATAATAATCATAAGTTTATTTGGTTTATAGAAGATGATGTATTTTTCTATAATGAAAATACTATTATACAAATTGATGAACAATATATTAATGATGATTTATTATCTAATGATTATAGAATAAATAGTGATGGTAATAAAAATATTTGGCTTTGGAATAGAATAAATATACAATATAGTCCACCTTGGTATGAGGGTTTGATGTGTGTTGCTCGTTTTTCTAATAATATGTTAAAATGTATATTAGAGTATGCTAAAAAATATAAAACATTATTTTTTTTAGAAGCATTATTTCCAACAACTGCTATTAAAAATAATTTAAAATATAGTACTCCTATTGAATTTACACATATTTATCCTGGTCCGATATACGGACCAGGTTTTAAAGAAAAAGATATTAACAAAACTAATTTATATCATCCTGTAAAAGATTTAAATCAACATATAAATTTTAGACAATTACAATAATTTTTTATTTATATTAATTTTATTTTCTAATTATAAATTTTGTTTATAAAGTAATATTTTTAATATTTATTATGTTTGAAGTTATAGATTTAGAAGGAAATGTAAATTATTTTAAACTATGATTCCAACATAAAAAGGTATTATCATCAACCGTTTTATATTGCGAAAGTCTTTCACATTTTGAACATTTAATTTTACTAGTTTTTAAATATTCTAATATACAATTATTTAAATTAATTTTAATTGGTTCAATTTCTCTAATTTCTATAATTTCTATTGTTTTTAACTGATGAATTAAATTTCTAAACTCTTCCATTTATTATTTTTATCATTAATAATAATAAAATTATTATTCAATTTTTTTAATAAAATATTTAATAACTCATTAAAATATAAAATATAATTTAAATTTAGTTTTTTAACATTTATTATAATGACAACAGATTTTACTTTAACAGATTTGATTAAGTATATAATTTTTATAGGTATTATTTATGGATTAATAATAATAATTCCGTCTCAAGAAATAAGTAAAATAAATTTAATTCTTATAGTTTCTATAATTTATATTGGTTTTATTTTACTTGATTGTTTAAATAATAATTCGGAATCATTTAGTGATACTAACGGTAATATACCAGAACCATTTCCAATAACTAATTTAATCGCAATTCCTGGTAATGCTCAAGCTACTATAAATTGGACTGTACCGACAAATAATGATGGTCCAAATAGATATAATTATATAATAAAAAATAATATAAATTCAGACATATTAATTGTTGATGCTTCTACACTTATAACTTATTTATCACAAGAAATTATATGGACATCATCAAAAACAGTAAATGGTTTAACAGAAACAATAACTACAACAGTTCCTAGATTAATAAATGGTACTACTTATACTTTTACTTTACATGGACAAAAAATGGACGGTTTAATGGGTTCAATATATACATCTAATTCAGTAACACCTAGTGATACATATAATATAAAAAATATAATTTGTTTAATAACTTTTAGACCACAAGAAATATGGTGTAAATTTTTAAATCAATTTAAAAATTATAATATTTTTATAATAGTTGATGATAATAATTTTAATTTATCTAATTTTATAAATAATTATAAAAATATAACATTTATACAAATAGAAGACTCAAAATGTAAATTAAATGGTTTTATAGATATAAATTTTACACTTCATAAATTAATAACTGGATGGGAAAAAGCATTATATTATTTTGCAGTTGAATATCAATATAATAATCATAAGTTTATTTGGTTTATGGAAGATGATGTATTTTTTTATAATGAAAATACTATTATTCAGATTGACCAACAATATATTAATGATGATTTATTATCTAGTAATTATAGAATAAATAATGATGGTAATAAAAATACTTGGCATTGGAATAGAATAAATATAGAATATAATCCACCTTATTATGAGGGTATGATGTGTGTTGTTCGTTTTTCAAATAATATGTTAAAATGTATATTAGAATATGCTAAAAAAAATAAAACACTATACTTTATGGAAGCATTATTTCCAACAACTGCTATTAAAAATAATTTAAAATATAATACTCCTATTGAATTTACAAATATACATTATAGATATAATTTTGAAAAAAAAGATATTAATAAAACTAATTTATATCATCCAGTAAAAGATTTAAATAATCATATAAATTTTAGATAATCAATATTTTTAAATTATATAGTTTCTAATTATAAATGTTGTCTATAAACTATTATTTTTTAGATATATTATGTTTGAAGTTAGATTTAGAAGGAAATGTAAATTATTTTAAACTATGATTCCAACATAAAAAGGTATTATCATCAACCGTTTTATATTGCGAAAGTCTTTCACATTTTGAACATTTAATTTTACTAGTTTTTAAATATTCTAATATACAATTATTTAAATTAATTTTAATTGGTTCAATTTCTCTAATTTCTATAATTTCTATTGTTTTTAACTGATGAATTAAATTTCTAAACTCTTCCATTTATTATTTTTATCATTAATAATAATAAAATTATTATTCAATTTTTTTAATAAGTTCTTTATATAACATAAATATCATAATAATTATTAATATTTTATAAATATTTATTGTATTATTAAATAGTTGTTTACCTAAAAATGTTTCTTTTTTAAATATTAAATGTATAATAACACCTAATGGTATTAATGAAAGATAATAAGCTAATCTAGATATTTTAAGTTTAGGTAAAATATATGGTTCAATTAAATATGCTATAAAAAAAGTTGAAATTAAATCAAAAAGTGCCATACCATTTCCTATAGAATTTAAAGAAGGTGGTTCTAGTAAAATTCTATAGTTACGTAAATTATTGATATCAATACTCATATACATATGTATATAAAATATATTATTATTACATGGTTTATATAGATTATGCTTTAAATAATACCCATTGACCCTTATATAATAAAATATTATATTAATAATTTGTGAACCATTCATTAGTTTATGAATTTTATTTAAACTTCATATATTTATTCACATATAGATAATATAATAAAAAAACCAGAAGATAAATTCAAACAAATAATATCTAATTTACAAGATGGTATATGGAAATATGCTAACTTTTAACATTTAGTTGTGTATAGAAAACCAGGATCTAGTAAAGATTCTATAGTTACGTAAATTTTCGATATTCGTATAATATACATATATAATAAAATAAAATTAAATTATCAATATATACAGATACTTATAAAATATATTTTATATAATAGATTATATAAAAAATATAAGGTATCATCCTACATCTTTTCTCCATGAACTACCACTGCTTGGCCTTGCTGCCTGGTTGCTTGGTTGCCTGGCTGCCAGATTGCCTTGATGCCTGGCTTGGCTGCTGTTTGGCCTTGCTGCCTGGCTGCTGTCTTGCGACTGCCTGTTTCTCCAGCTGTTTGGCTTGGTAGCTGCCTGTTCCGCTAGGCTCGCCAGCTTGGTTTGGCTGGTGCCTGCTTCGGCAGCCTTGGCTGCTGCATTGGCTGCTGCATTGGCTGCTGCTTCGGCTGCCTTGGCTGCTGCATTGGCTGCTGCATTGGCTGCTGCTTCGGCTGCCTTGGCTGCCTTGGCTACCTCAGCTTCATGTTCTGCTTCGGCTTCCATGGTTTCCTGCTCGGTTCCCTCGAGCAATTCGTCAACACGCATTCCCACTACCCTTTCCCCTCCAGTATCATGTGTTTTTTTGGTTGGAAGACGCTGTCTTCCAGTTATCAAAGTCGTAGTAGGACCAGTAGGACCATCTAGATTGAAAGTCACAAAAACACACACCCTCTGCGAAAAATCGTCCTCCTCTGTCCCACTAAGTGCACATGCATTGTAAAGCTCCTTACCCTCGGGAGTTGTTGGGTCTGCACATGACTCAGATGTAATATGCAGATGAAAGTAGTGCCATGTCTCCTGTTGAGCCACTGGCAGCCATGTCTTTCTTTGGATAGTTCTGAATAACTTTAGCTTTTCCGGACGCGCATGCAATCCTAGTTCTTCTAAAGTTTCTCTTAACCCTCCTTGTTTCGGTGTTTCACCTTTCTTGCATTTTCCTGTTACAGAGCATTGAGTATCTCCATCCTTCACATAATGAGGTAGAAGTACTAATTGCCCTGGTTCTAGGTCTAGAAAAGAAAGGTGAATCAGCGATTCAATCGAATACATGGACACCAAAATTGTACTTAGTCCCGTTGTCACACTTGGATCTGTCTCATTGTGATAGAATGCATTCGAGACAGTTTCAAGTCTAATAGGGAGTTTGTACTGCTTGGTCTTGGTCTTGAGTGGCTTTTTCGGGTCCGGGGCCAGGGCTTGGGCGGCTAGGCGTCGATCGTTGTCTCTGGGAAAAGAGTTGTAATAGCGGTTTGCCATCTTTCTCTTCTAGAGCGCGGGGCAAAGAACGTTTGATTTTTCTTTGTGTAAAACTTTTTTTATTATGGAACCAGTAAACACTTAAATTTTCAATTTTTTTATTTTGTTTGATAAACATATCATTTTAAAAATGTAAAAATAAACTATATATTAATTTTTAATAAGAATTATTTAAAGAAAACTTATACTTATCTATTAATGTTTTTAGTAGATAAATACTTTAATGATTCTAATCAATATATTTGGCATCATTCAATTATAGAAAAAATATTAGATAGTTTTGATAGCTATTCATATATTTATTCACATCTAGATAATATAATAAAAAAACCAGAAGATAAATTCAAACAAATAATATCTAATTTACAAGATGGTATATGGAAATATGCAAATTTTCAACATTTAGTTGTGTATGGAAAACCAGGTTCTAGTAAAGATTTTTTAGTTAATAAGTTATTAGAAAAAATTTATGGTAAAAATAATATTCAATTAAATGATGTTGAATATACAATTAATGGATATGGTAATTCAAAAACAAAAGTAAATATTAAACAATCTAAATTTCATATAGTTATTGAACCTAATTCAAACGGTTTTGATAAATATTTAATTCAAGAAATTATTCAAAATTATGCAAAAACAGAACTATTAAATATTCTTAAATATAAAAGATTATTTAAAATAGTAATAATTAATAAAATAGATAATTTATCAAATACGGCACAAGCATCATTAAGAAGAACAATGGAAAATTATGCAGATACTTGTAAATTTATTTTTATTTGTGATCAATTATCTAAAATGATAGAACCATTACGTTCTCGTTGTATTGAAATACGTGTTCCTCTTCCAAATAATATTCAAATAATAAATACACTATTACATATTTCAAATATAGAAAAATTACATTTATCATATCATGATGTAAATTATATTTTAAAAAATTGTAATCAAAAAATTCATAATGCAATATGGTTATTAGAATTAAAAAAAAATGGTTGTAAATTTAATAATTCAAAAGATAAAATAATTAATGAAATAATAGATATGATTATTAACAAAAAAAATTATAATTCAAAAAATATTTATAATGTATTAAAAAAATGTAGAGAATTATTTTATAAATTATCAATAACTAATATTCAAACTAATGAAATAATAAGTGAAATAATGAGAAAATTAATTTTATGTTTTGATGATATTAATATAAAATCTCATATTATTGAAATTACATCAATATTTGAATTAAGAAAGTCACAAGGTACAAGACATATTGAATGTGTTGAAGCTTATCTAATAAGACTAATATATTTATTTTCAAATTATTTAAAGGGTAATGATTATCAATATAATTTAGATATATTAGAAATATAATAAAAAAAATTATAAAGTAAATTAATGGAAGAAAAAATTAATTTACTTTATAATTTTTTATATAATTCAAATAGTATAAATAATTTTACTATAGATAAAATAACTTTAGGAAAAATTGGATTAGATGATATAAAATTAATAGATGAAACCGAAATTAATGAATGTATTGATGAATTATTAAAAAAAGGTAAATTTTCTTACTTGAATTATAATAAAAAAGATTTATTAATATATTTTATCAGATATTCCGATTCATATCCTATAACTGTTAAAATAGGAACATATACTAGTGATGTTAATGAATTAAATAATTTTTCTAATAATGATTCATTATTTTCATATTTATTAAGTCAATTAGTACTAAATAAAAAAACAAAACATATTTTACTCCCAATAGTAAATTTAGATGTACCATTTGATAAAATAGAGAATTTAATTAAAACTATTGGAATATATAATGTATTAAAAGAAAAAATAGACTTTAATGAAATTAAAAATATATTTTCTGTAAGAATTAGAGAACATTTTTTTAAATCAATATCATTAGGAGAATATTTATTACAACATATTTGTTCATATAAACCTCTTTTATTTCAAATTATCCATACTTTAGCAGTAATTCAAAAAGAATTTCCAGGATTTAGACATAATAATTTAACACCAGAAAATATATTAATTTATTTAAAAAAAGAAAATTTATCAAATAATATTTATGAATATGGAAAAAATAATTGGGTTATACCTAATATTGGTTTTGATATTAAAATAACTAATTTTGAAAAATCAGTTATACCTAAATATTATGGAGTAATGAATCAAAGAGATACTGATGTTCCTTATATTAATGAAACTAATGATTATTTTGATTTACATACTTTTTTAAATTCATTAATTGAAGGTAATTATAAAATATCATTACAAAATAATTCAAATTGTGAATTAGATACTAAAAAGTTTTTAAATAAAATAATACCTAATGAATATAGAGGATTAAAAAAAGGATCGTATTATTTAGATAAAAATATTGTAATTCATAGACCAGTTGATTTATTAGATGACTCTTATTTTAATGAATATAAAAATATTAAAAAAGAAAATTTAGAAGAAAAAGTGTCAAGTAATACATATTATACTAATATAAATAAAATAAAAATGAATCCCGATGTTGATTCTATATTAGATGAACAAAAAAGATATATTAAAATTAATATGGAACCTGGAAAAATGAAAATAATAAATAATTACGAGGAAGCTTTAGAAATAGGCAAAAAATATATTTCAAAAGCTACTGCAAGTAAAGTATTTGATTTTAATAAATCAAATATAAATACTTTGAACATTCCACCACAAATTGCTAATCCAATCTGGCAAATGACAGAACAAGCATTGACAAATACTCTTGACTATTTATTTAAAAAATTACATCATTCATTTTATATGTTGTGCATAATGGATAATAACAGTGTATTTTATAAAGTTGAAATGACAACACCAGCACCTAGTTTTATAAATGCGATTCAGACAATTCATATACCTTCATTAGAAAAAAATAGATTAATAACAGATGCTCAAAAAAAATATATTAAAAAAGAGTTAAAAAATCCGGCTAGAATACTGCAATGTATATTTAAAAAACAATACAAACCAATTAGCAAAGAAACGCAGTTTGTCGAAGAAAACTTATATGCTAATATAGTGAAAAATATGAAGTTGCCTAATGGAGTCTTTATTTTAAATTTGACAGATGCCATAATATTAAAAGCGAATGGACGCGAACCATTTCCAATGGTTACCGGTGATTTACCATTAAATGAATTTAACTTTACTGAACATATTCCAATATTATCATCATCTGGTGAAAATAATTATTTAGATATCCCAATTCCAAATTATGATGATATTGATTTTGCGAAAAAAACAGCTCATAGCCAGTTTAATACTACTTGGAGTGATAAAAAAAATAAAGCTATTTTTAGAGGCGGACCAGGTGGTTGTGGATATACCGCGGAAACAAATCAACGATTAAAATTAATAACATTTAAAAATGATTTATTAGATGTTGGATTAACAACTCCAAATAAAACAATAGATAGTAAATCGATCAAGTTTGATCCAATTAATGGAATTGGTATGTTAAATACCAAGATTAAATCTGCCAAATTTGTAACTATACAAGAGCAAAGTAATTATAAATATATTATTCATGTAGATGGCAATATTAATGCATATCGGTTATTAACAACAATGAGAACAGGTTCCTTAATTTTAAGAGTTAAAAGTGAATATACTTCTTGGTTTGATCATTTAATTGAACCAAATGTGCATTATATACTTATAAATGCAGATTTATCTAATCTAGAAGAGAGACTCCAATGGTGTATTCAAAATGATAAAAAATGCGAAACCATTGCCAAAAATAGTCTTAGTTTTTCTACAACTATGTTAGACGAAACTATTATTAAAAAATATTTTCAAAAAATATTATGGAGTTTATCAAAATATGATAGCAATGCTTCTGCAAACGTTATACCACAACCCACACAGCCCCTAAAATCTATGCAAATAGACAAACCCTCCGACCAAACCCCAGAACAAACCCAAATTAAATTAGATACTAAAAAGTTTTTAAATAAAATGATACCTAATGAATATAAAAATATTAAAAAAGATAATTTAGAAGAAAAAGTCTCAAGTAATACATATTATACTAATATGAATAAAATAAAAATGGATTCTAACGATGATTCTATATTAGATGATCAAAAAAGATATATTAAAATAAATAAAGATAATAATTTAAAAATATTTAATAAAAATTTAGATTCTTATACTTTTAGAAAATTAAAAGGTGGTGCTTATTATGAAAATCCTCATGTTGAAAAACCAGAAGTTATACAAACAAATGAAAATAAAAAAATAGAAGCGGATAATGTAAGAGAATTAAAACCTAAAGAACCTCAATTTCAACCTAATAAATTTAATCCAATGGAAGATAAACCATATATGCCAAGAGAAAATAAACCATATATACCAAGAGAAAATAAACCATATATACCAAGAGAAGATAAACCATATATACCAAGAGAAGATAAACCATATATACCAAGAGAAGATAAACCATATATACCAAGAGAAGATAAACCATATATACCAAGGGAAAATAAACCATATATACCAAGAGAAGATAAACCATATATACCAAGGGAAAATAAACCATATATACCAAGAGAAGATAAACCATTTATGCCAAGAGAAGATAAACCATATATTCCAAGAGAAAATAAACCATTCATTCCAAGAGAAGATAAACCAAGGGAAGATAAACCATATATACCAAGAGAAAATAAATTTTCAAAAGATAAAACGGATGATTTAAATAAAACATTAGAACCACTAGTTGAAAATTTTGAAACAAAAAAAAGTATAAATACTAATCTTAATATACCTGATATGCCTCCTGGACTGATTCCTTTATATGATGTAAATAATACATTATTAGGGTCAATGGCTCCTTATAATTATAATCCAACACAACTTCCAATTAATAAAATATATAATATTTCATTAAGTGATCCATTAGGAAATCATTCATTAATTAATAAAGTTTATGAAGATGTGTTACCTAGTGATAAATCAACTTATTCTTTTATTAAAATAAATGAACGTGAAGCTATTAAAAGTTTTATGAGAAATAGTATTTTAGATAAATATGATGGGGAAGAATTATCATTAAAAGGTGGTGAGAAAAGTTTATTATCTTGGATAAAGATTTTTGATTTAAATCCATATGGATTAATATCAAATACTACAAATCCTTACAATAATATTCCATATGGTTTTTTACTATATCGTTCGGCATATCCAATTAGATATAATAAACAAGATCATGTATTAAAAACTACATCAACATCAATGGCTTTTAATTTAAGAATCTATAAAATGTCAGTTGGAGCAATAAAATATAAAAATAATCATCATTTTGATGTATGGAGAGATTTAAAATATTATGAATGGGTTAATACAGTAATTAAAAGAAAAATTTCACCTAACTTTTTAAATTATATTTTATATGTTTCAGATAACAAATCATCAATTAAATTTAAAGATTTAGATATTATTATTAAAAAAAATAATGCAGATAAATTTTATTTACAACAAGAAAATAATAATTTAATAAATGAAATAATAAAAGAATCAGATATTGAAATAATTAATACAGTTCAAAATGCATCTATTAAAGATCATTATAGACATAATCGTATACATAAAAGAGTTCCTCGCATAAATAATTTTACTAATGTTAATAATAAATTAGAACATAACTTGATATTACCTGAAAATGAAATAGATGAATCATTAAATAATAATAAAATTAATTCTATCATTAATTTAGATTTAACTCAAGATTCGGAAAAACTTTTAGTTATAGTAACCGAAGCACAAAATTCAAATATTATTAAATGGAATTCTCAAGTTTATCAATCATATGGTACAATAAAAAAAATGATATCTACTGGTTATCATAAACCAGAAGTATGGTATTCAATTTTATTTCAATTAATTTATGCATGTGCAGTTATGGAAAAAGAAGAAATATATTTTAATAATTTTTCATTAAAAAATAATGTATTTATAAAAGATGTTCAAACTGATAATACAGGTAATAGTTGTTGGGTTTATAAAATAAATAATATCGAATATTATATTCCAAATTATGGTTATTTATTAGTAATAGATTCTAATTATGCAGATATAGAATCATCCGCTACAACACTAGGAGGAGCAGTAGTACCAGGAGCAGTAGTACCAGTAGGACCAGTAGTAGCAGTAGTACCAGGACCAGTAGTAGCAGTAGTACCAGGACCAGTAGTAGCAGTAGTACCAGGAGCAGTAGTACCAGGAGTAGTAGTACCAGGAGCAGCAGGAGTAGGACCAGCACCAGTAGTAGCAGGACCAGCAGCAGCAGCAGCAGCAGCAGCAGCAAAAATACAATATAAAATATATGGTAAAAACTTTGATTTTAATGGTACTAAAACCAATTTTAAACAAGAATTTAAAAATATATTAATAAAAGAAATTATTAAAAGTAATTTTGAAAACGATGGTGCAAATACATTAAATGATGACGTTAAAAACATGATTGATACTATAAATACAAAATTAATATCAGAACCTAATATTTCTAATATTTTTCAAGATTGTTTTAAAATGTTTGTAAATAGTAAAGTAGGTAAAATATTAACAAAATTAGAAAAAGAAAATTTAAATTTATTAGCTAAACCAGATTATCGTACAGGTGCTATTATGGTTAGACAAAAAAGATATGATGAATATGATTGGGTAGTTTATTTAGGTAATGATGATAAAAATATGAAAAAAATTATAAATAAAGATATTAATAATAAATTAGAAATAACAAGTGTATTTTCATCTTGTTTATATTCTTATCCCGAAAATGTTTTACCCGAAGATAAAACTATAATAGAAACATATACATTTATTTAATTAAATTTCTACTTTAATATAATGATGAAAATAAATTTAAAAAAAATGCCTGATTTAACATCAGAAGTTAAAAATAATTCAGGTATTCCATCTTTTGATTTTGAAGAATTTCCAGTAGGATATTTTTCAGATAATATTAAAGGTAATTTATTAAGAAAACAATTAATAAAAAATCAATTAAAAATATCAGAATGTAATGTAGGCGACTTGGAAAAAACATTTTTTTCAAAAGAAAATATTGATTTAATTAATAAACAATTAATATTATCAGTATATAATAGTACTAATAAACAATTCTTAATATGTACTCAGAAAGAAGCTGATTTATTAATAGTAATGAGATACGTTTTTATTGAATATTCAAGAAATTTACCTTATGATATTAATAATCAAATTAAAAATTTAAATTATCGAGTAGTTAATGAAATATTACCAACTGTTCTATCAAATGTTGATCAAAAAATTGGATATTTAAAAGATATAGAAACTCAACCAATTGGACCTCCTTTACCTATTAATACTAAAAATTTAAATCGTACTTTACCTTCAACCGCAAATTATTTTAAATTATAAAACTGATTTTATAATAATTTTTAAATTATTATAAAATAAAAAAATAATTTAGAAGACTAAGTCTTTCTTTTCATCAATAGCTACCGATTTATTTGCGTATATAAAAACAATACCAACTTCTTGAGCCATATGTAAGAAACTTAACTCATTAATAGGATCTGTGTAGTTTATACTAGTTATAGGATCATTATTTTGTTTATTTGGAGCATATGGATCATAATAATAATAAGCAGCAGTAAATGAAGTAATGCCATCAGGAGGATCTCTGATTAAAGTAGATGAACCAATGATTAAGTCACTGTTATTTGCAGTATTATTTTGATTGGTTTCCGAAATTACAACAGATCTTAATTCATAATCCTCATTATTAAACTGAAGTGCTGGGGTTACAATTACTTTACTTTTATTAATTCTTTCAAAACCACCAGAAACACTTAAAGAAGCAGGTAATATATTCATATTTATTCTTGTTAATTGTTCATTGTAAGTAATTGTATTAGCTCTACGATCAACGTAGAAAATTAAAATTCCACGAGACCAGATAAGGGAAGTACTTCTAGGAACAATTTGACCATTTTCTAAAAAGAATTGTGTTTGTTCAACAGCATCTTGTAATTGAATGGTAGTATTATTGTTAAGTAATTTAGGAGGTAATCTCATATTAATCATAGGTACAGCAGTAACTAAAGGTTTATTATTAAGTAAATAAGGATTTAACGAAACAGAAGTTAATAATAAAGGAGTAGTAGCTACTATGGTTGGTCTAAAAGAGAAAGCAGATAATAATCTTTTAATTATTATACCGTCAAATCTACCATATAATAAGTCTGGAGTGTCTTGTTTATTTAATTTACATAAATCAACCGAAGATATAAAATCTTTGAAAGATGCATTATAATATTGTCCGTTTCTTAAATGTAAAACAGAGTTCCATAATTGAGATTGTAATTGAGATCTATTTAATAAATCAAGAATAGGAGATCTGTTATCGCAAACAATGTCATTAGGGTCAGTAGTTAAAGCATGAAATAATTCATAGTCGGGTCTAGAATGTAAACGTTCATTATTATATCTGGATTTTACAATACCGGCAATGTTTGACCATAAGAAGAAATCATCGACAACACGGAATTTAGGTAAGAAAAGGGCGGCTATAACAGGGTGTACATGGTCACCAATGCGATTTAAATCTCTATTATACTGTCCCGATAAACTTTCAATAGCACAATCTGTATATTGCATAGATTGTAATAATACTTGAGCATGTAAAGGTTTAGTTGTTGCATGTAATTTTAAGATTTCTTGTAAATATTTATAATCATCATCGTTTAATTTACTTTTAAAACCATTATAATCAAAAGTAATACCACCTAAAATTTTCATTATGTTAGTTTGGGGGCGTATAATATCAGTACTTTTATTACCAACTAATTCTTGTTCATAAATTCTTTGAAATTCAGCAAATTCATCATCAGATAAACCATATTTAACTTTATATTTAATAGCTTTTTCTAATAATATATGAAAAGGAGTTTGGGTGTTGCTATATTTATCTCTTATTAATTGAGCAAATTTTTTAGCTTTTTTAGTAATATTAGTATATTTTTCAGCATAAATATTTTGAATACTATCTACTAAATCATCATCACCGTACTTTTCTTTTAATTTTAAAAAATCACTTGGTGTGATTTTACCATTTTTGCGTAAAAGTTTTTGTACTTCATCGTTAATCGAAGAACTATTTCTTTTTTCATTTCTATTCTGTGAGTCCATATATATATAATAGAATAGAAATAATTTTATAAATATTTTTTTTAAAGTTTTTTTAAACTTCTATTTAAATTATTTAAATTATATTTATACTATTATATATAAATGTCTTATAAAGAGAAATACTTAAAGTATAAAAATAAATATTTATAATTAAAAAATCAACTTGGTGGATTTTTAGAAGTAGGTACTAAAGTAAAAACTAGAAGAAATACTGGACAAATGGAAGGTATGGAAAATCAATGTTTTTGGATATCAATATTAAATTTTTTAAATAGTAATGGTCATCATAATTTATCGTTGAGAGAATTTAGACATTCTATTGGATTAAATAGGGATACAGAAAGAACAATGTTTGACTCTGCTAATAATAATTTTCTTAATGCAGCAATAAGAGCTGTTGAAATATATAATTTAACAATAACCGCATATACTGTTACAAGTTCAGGTAGAATTAGTCGGGTAGCTAGTATTAAATTAATAATAAAACTATATGAAGAAAATTTAATATAAAAATTATTTAGACAATAAAATTTTTAGTTATTAATGGAATCATTATGGATAAATAAATATAGACCAAAAGAATTAAGTGAAATAATTGGTCATAAAAATCAAATAAATAAATTTAAGGATTGGTTAGATAATATAAAATCAAAACCAAAAAATAATGCAATTATTATTTCTGGTAATCACGGAATTGGTAAAACATTGACTATTCAATTAATTTTAGAAAAAGCTAGATATTTAGTAAGAATTATTAATCCAAATGAAATAAAAGAATTTCGTAATTTAGATGATTTTGATGAATATTATAATCAAAATAATTCTATTTTATCAAAATTAAATTTTTATAAAGATAAAAATAATAAAATTGCTCTAATATTTGATGAAACAGAAAATATTTCTTTAACATCAGAAAAAAAGTATATTATGGATATTTTTAAAGAAAATAATAAAACTAATTCATTTCCATTAATTTTTATTTCAAATAATCAACATTCAAAATTATTAAATGATTTAAAAAAGAATTGTGAAGAAATTAGATTTTTTTCACCATCTACTTTTGAAATAAAAAATCTTATTAAAATAATATGTAAAAATGAAAATTTAATAATATCAGATGATGATATATTATATGAAAAAATTATAAATTTTTCACAATTTGATATAAAGCGTTTAATTAATATTTTACAAGAAATTTCTTTTCATTATAAAAAAATAGATAATATAGAAATATTAAATTTATTTTTTGATAAATCAAGACAAAAAAATATTGATATTGGCCTTTATGAAGCAACAGAAAAATTATTAAATAATTATAATGATTATGAAACAGTAATTAAATTATATGAATCAGAAAAAGTATTATTACCGTTAATGATACATGAACATTATTTAAAAAAAATATTATCAAACACTAATGAACCTTGGGATAAAGTAATTTATTCTTTAGTAAAAACATCTGATTCAATATCGCGTGGAGATAATATAGAAACAAGTATTTATACAGATCAAAATTGGTATTTACAAAATATACATGGATTTTATACTTGTTTAAATACATCTTTTTGGATAAATAAAATTAATAATAATTATAATTTATCAGTAGATAAAATGAAGTTTAGTTCAGATTTAAATAAAACATCATTAAAAAATATTAATAAAAAAAATATTAATAATTTAATAAAAATTATTTCAAATAAATCAATAGATGAGATTATATATATTAATCAATTAGCTAATTATTTATTTAAAGAAGGTAAAGAAGAAGTATTAATTAATATTTTACAAAATTATAAAAAAGATATATCAGTCAAAGAAATTGAGTTATGTCTTAAAATTGATAAAACTCAAGACTTTTTATCATTAAATAGTAAAGAAAAAAAAATATTAAGTAAAAAATATAATATAAGTTTAGCCAATAAATAATTAATTATTTTAATAACTTCATTTATTATAAAATATCTAATATATTATATATGATTTTTAATTTAAATAGTTTTACACAAAAAGGCGGTGGTGAAAGTAACTTAATATTACTTATAGCAATACTATTTATTATTATATTTTTTTTTATTATAATGCCTGATATTGAAAAAACTAATAATAATGAAAGAACAAAAATACTTGATGAACTAGTAAATATACCATCTGTTAAAATTGATACTAAGAAATGTTCAAGATCTTGTTGTATAAATTCTGGATGGCCTTTACCAAAAGAATTACAATCGAATGATATACCATCTGATGAACTTGATAATTATATACCAAATAATTTTAGTTGCAATTTTGGTTCTAGTACAGGTGGTGGTTGTGTGTGTGTAACTAAAGATGATTATGAATTATTAGGTTCTAGAGTTAATAATGGTATTGTTGGGTGTGATAATTAAAAATTAAATTTAGTTTAATTTTAATAAAATATCTAACATATTTTAATATGATAAATTTTTTTGTAGAAAAAAAAAATGAATACACAATAAACTTAGTAAATGTTTTATCTCCTTTAATTTATGAAGGTTTAACTTCAATTTATACAGAAGCATTAAATGTATCAAATTGTGCTGATAATATATTAAAAGTATTTCAATCTTTTTTAAGAAAAATTCCAAAATGGACTCCTGAAATGATTAAACAAGAAACTGATAGAATATTAAAAAATTCTAAAAGTGTTGATTGGTTATCTAATTTAGTAAAAGCTACAATAAAAATAAATATGATTATACTTACATATAATCCTCATTTAAAATTACAAAATAAAATTGATGCTAAATATTATAAAAATATTAATTTAGAAGATTTTATACATAAAATTTATATTGAGTGTGCAAGAGAATTATGGAATAATCCTTATTTAATGTATCATCAATATCCTCCCATTGAATTAAAAAGAAATCAAAGAGATACTATACTCTTAGTTAAAGATGCTATAAAAGAAGCAATTCGTAGATTATTACCATTAAAAGAACTTTTAGAAATATATCTTGATGATGAATTAGAACAAAATGATATACCTGATTTTGATAGAAATATAACAGAAATAGGAGAAAGAAATATTCAAAAATTAATTAATAAAGATTTAAAAGATGAATTAATTAATAAAGATTTAAAAGACGAATTAATTAATAAATCTGAAATTAAACAAGCAGGAGGTAATAATAGTCAAACATCAATACAAAAAGATTTAAATAGTAAAATATTAGATATAATTAATAATGATAAAACTAATGATGATAATATTAATTCTAAAAAAGAAACAGCTAACATACACTCTGAAAATTATATAAATAATTCTTCATCTGATACATCAATTAATAAACAAAATCAAACTTTATCAGATACTAGTGATTCTAAATCACATGATATAAATAATTTAAAAATGACTGGTGGTAATATAGAAGATAAAATTAAAAAAGTATTAGAAAATGATTTAGGTGCATCTGATTTAGAAACATCTTTATCATATCGTCCTGAAACTAATGATAAGGAATATCAAGAAATTTTTGCTAATAGTATGGCACCTCAACCATCTAAAAATCAAAATCAAATAGGTGGAAATTCTATTAAAGATTCAACATTAAATAAAAGAAAATTTTTTAATAATTATTTAAATATTTAATTATTATGATTATTATGATTAACTTTTACGGCAGGTGAAACCATATCTAAAATTGCAAAAGTAATTGATGAAGTTGCACCAATCATAATTAATTCTTTAGTTGGTATTAATATATCTGGTATATATCTAGTTGCAATTACAACAACTAAACCCATAATTATATATTTTATTATTCTTTCTAATTTTAAATCATTCATATTATTTAAAATTAGAAAATATTTATAGTAATATTTATAATAATATTCTTAATAAAATTTATAGTAATATTTATAATAATATTTTATTCATTTATTCTTTCAATATGATGACCCCAACCAATATGATTAACATGACCTGTTGGTAAATCTAAAATATAAGAATAATAACCATCTTCCGTATATTTTTTATTTATTGTATATTCACCGACAAACATTTTACCATTATTCATATATTCACAATTAAATAAATATGGATGAAATTTTAAACAATCTAATGTTTTTCTTAATCCTGGATTAAATGTTATTCCTCCCCAAGTATATTTAATACCATTGTCATAATAAGAATAATCTTTTTTCATTAAATAATACCCTCTATTTAAATTATCATAAATAATAGGATGACCTGATGTTTCATGATGTGGTCTTAACCAAATTGTATAGATTTTTTCATTTGGATTTTCTTTAAAAATTTTCATAGATTTTTCAATAAAACCTCTTTCTAAAAATTCCCAATCTTCTTCGCAATGAAAAATATATTTTGTTTTAACATACGAATATAATTTATCAATTGATTTCATTTGACCAATATTTTGTTTATTGTATAAAGAATGTATTTTTAAGTATGATTTATATTTTTTTACAACATCTTCATTACAATTAATTATTCCCGAATCATCTAAAATTATAAATTCTTTAATTGGATATGTATTATATTTTATAAAAGATTCTAATGTTGAATCTAATAATTTTGTACGATTACATGAAGTTAATAAAACAGTAACATCATCACTTGAATCTATTTTATTTTGTTTAATATTATAAATTATTTCTTTATTTTGTTTATATAATTCTAAATCTACTTTTTCGTTTAAATCTAATAAATTATAAAAATCTTCATTTCTTTTTAAATTTACATGATTAAACCAATTATCGCAATCACCACGAGTTCCTTTAATATTTATATAAAAATCTTTAGATTGTAAATTATAATGATTAATAACTAATTCAGGAATACTATTTTCATTTATTGTAAAATTATATGATGATCCATTAAAAATATTATCATGAATATTAAATTTAATTAAGTTTGATGACTTTATAATAGTTTTATGAGAAGTTATATATGTATTCATTGGATTATATATTGCTCTTTTTGTAAAACTTTCTACAACAGATAAAGGTTGTAATATATGATCGTTACCCGTAAAATGTAACCAATTAACAACTAGTTGTGAATAATTATCATATTTTAATAAAATATTTTTTAAATTAATTTCATTTGGAGAATATAAAAATTCATCCATATCAAGTATTGATATCCATTTAGAATTATTTTTAATTGGAATAAAGTATTTTTCATAAATTAAACATTGTCTTCCAACATTTTTTGTAATTATATCATTATGATATAGAGTAATCTTTTCTTTATATTTTTCAATAATTGATAAAAAATTATCTGTACTAAAATCATTTACTAAATAGAAATGATCAACTCCGTGAAGTAAATAATGATTTATCCATTCTTCTAAAATATGTGATTCATTTTTAAAAACACTACAAACTACAAATGTAAACATATATTTTATAAATATATATATCTTTTTATATGTTTTTTATTTTTAAGTAATTTAAAAAGTTATATATATAAAATATTAATGAATAAAGTAACTGTAGTAACTTGTTATTACACATTTCCTTCAAAACATTCAATTGAAGAGTATGATTTATGGATGAATAATTTTTTACAAAATTTTAATTGTAATTTAGTTATATTTACATCACCAGATTTAGAACAATATATTGAACAAAAAAGAAAAAAATTTAAAAATAATACTAAAATTATAATAGAACCTATCGATACTAATGAAATTTATTTAAAATATAAAAATGACTGGGATTATCAATATTATATAGATAACCAAAAAAATACTGGTAGAAGTAAAAATTGTTATATTATTTGGAATTCAAAATTAAATTATTTAAAAAAAGTTATTGAATTAAATCCATTTCAAACAGATAAATTTGTATGGACAGATATTGGATGTTTACGAAATAGTAATTCTTTATTAATTGAAAAAATTAAAAATTTTCCTAAATATGAAAAAGTATCTCAAGGAAAATTAGATATTGTTTTATTAGAATCATTTAAAAATTCTAGTCAAGAATATTTTCAAGATGAAATTCATTTTGCAGGAGCAATGTTTGGTTCTGATAAAGAAACAATATTAAAAGTACATAAAATATTTTATGAAAAATTACAAAAATTTATTGAAAATAAAAAGTTTATTGGATGTGATCAACAAACTTTTTCTTCAATTTATTTAACAAATAAAGAATTATTTAATCCAATCATTCCAACAAATAGTTTTGTTGATGTTTGGTTTTATTTATGGCAATATTATTCTTAATAAAATTTATAATATAATGTATTTTCACAAGGTTTTCTCATTGATATCCAATTATTTTTATCAATAACTGGATAATCAGGTAAATAACAAGTTTTAACTTTATCTGATAAAAATACAGCAGTCCAAGAAAATGTTGACATACAACAGATTACACTCTCAGCATTTTTTATTATATGAAAATCAGTTAAAATATCATTATTTTCATAGACAATATTTAAATTATTTGTTTTAAAATAATTTATTAATTGTTCTATATATATTTTTTCAATTTCTGTTTTGATATTTTCACTAATTATTATTATTTTTTTATTTTTAAAATCTAATGTATCAAATAATTTATAATAATAATTTAAATTAATTATTACTCTATAAGGAAAAATATTTTGTATAAAATCACCAAGTCTTACATGTATAACAATATCATAGTATTTATTAAAATTATTAGGAGTATCAATTAAATCTTTTAAATAATATGTTTTATTTTCATCTGTTGTAATTGTATGTAAATTTTTATTTTTTTCTATATAATCAATTATTTCTTTTTTAAATTGAATATAATCATGTTGATAAAATTCTTTTAATAAAATTTTTGGTGGTAAATTTATTTTTTTATTAAAAAGAATAGTCTTAAATTCTTCTTCAGAAATTTGTTTATAATCATTAATATTAAATGATTTATATGAAAGATTTTTAAATTGATATCCATACTTAATAGATAAAATACAACTAGCGAAATATCGAAAAATAGCATTTCCTAACCGACCATTTTCAATAAATATAAGTTCCATTATATACTAATTTAAATATTTTTTTATATACATTTAAAAAATAATAATTTAATAATTTTTCTAATATATATTAATGGTATCAATTCCAACTAAGTTAAAATATTTTTTAATTATTATAATTACTTTTAGTATTATCTATTGGTTTCAAACAGTAGATGATAAAAAAAGATGTAAAGAACGAACAACTAATTATGATAAAATTAAATTGCCTTTATTAGTTTCCGCTATGGTTGGTTCAGTTCTTTTATGGAATAATGATTGTTTTACTACTATATTTGTTAGTTCAAATTGTAATGAAAATTTTATTTTAGAAAAACCTACAGAAATCTCAAATTGTCATGTTAATTTAGATATTTATACTGGATTACCAGAATGGTAATATTATTAAAATATGTGAAAACAACTAATTATGATAAAATTTAATTGCTTTTATTAGTTCTTTTATTTTGATTCTATATAAACCAAATATTAAAAAAAATTGAAAAATTAAATATTTATTAACTTTAATATGAAATTAATATAATCCACATTTAAGAACATTCAACAAAGATGAATACATCCAACAAAACAGTGATTGCAAATCTTTGGATGATTCTCCACTTTCTGGATGAAAACAAACAGGAAGATGCAATTGCTAATGTTAAAAAACTTATTGATACGTTCACTACAGCAGAGAATGCTGTAGAGACTGCAACTAAGAATACGACGGAGACTGCGACTGAGACTGCAACTGAGACTGCAACTGAGACTGCAACTGAGACTGCAACTGAGACTGCAACTGAGACTGCAACTGAGACTGCAACTGAGACTGCAACTGAGACTGCAACTGAGACTGCAACTGAGA
>Ga0214919_10000245_pt1 | contig 91267 bp, 78 predicted proteins | sample LL1503_MetaG_FD_177994 | JGI IMG/M metagenome (GOLD analysis project Ga0214919, IMG submission 177994) | Freshwater microbial communities from Lake Lanier, Atlanta, Georgia, United States - LL-1503 | ecosystem: Environmental > Aquatic > Freshwater > Lake | place: USA: Georgia | collected...
TATCAATAAAAGAAAAGGTATAGAATACCACTTTAAACCCTCATAATCAGGGGGTCCCAGGATCATGCCCTGGTGGGCCCACTTGAAAATCAACCACTTATGATTTGTTTCATAGGTGGTTTTTTATTTTGGGCCAAGTTCGGGCCAGGTTTTGTATTTTTAAAGGGAAAACAGGGGTGAACATATATTGAAGAATGGAATTATTGGAACCTGACTAAATGATACAGCCTACTGATATTTGAGGAAGGATCAACATTAGAAATAAAAAACCATCCTCAGTTTTGAGGATGGTTTTGAATGATATTATATTTTAGATAATTATAACTGGGTGTCATTTATACCCTATAAAATTTGTCAGCTGCGCTAACTTTTTTAATAGTTAAATGGTTAAATAGTTAAAAAGCCCTAATGGCGCGAACATAGGCTGCGATGTTCTTACTGCTGATGTAATAACCGCCATTGCCGAAATACTGGCCCCACGCGAAGAATTTGTTAGTATTACTAGCGTCAATCTCTTCAGAACTCCAATAGCCGTTAGTCGTAAAACCTCCAATCAGTTGACTATTTAACCACAATTTATTCAATTCAACTTTATTTGGTAAATACCAATCTGTATAATTACCACCTCTATGCGCCCTGGCTAATGATGCTGCTGTATTTGGACTAAGAATATATTTGATTATACTATCAGTATTTGATTTTCCTGTTAATAATTTATTCCCAAGTGCGCCACAATATATACCAGCATTTATTTCCCATATTACACCAATTGATTGATCAGACGTAGCAGCAATTAAACCATGTTGTAGATTTGCATCATAAGTGGTGTCTCCAGGTTGCATTAAATAAGCAACTATTCCACCACCATAAGAATCTCCAATAGCTAATTTGGTTGTAAACTTAATGTCAACCGGATTTTTAAGTGAATCCGTTGAATAGCCTGTTCCAGCACTATTTGTTGCAAAGGCTGCAATGGAATATTTAGATCTTGCTGTCAAACCAGAAATTCTTGCAGTGAAACCCCCTCCACCTCTTAATGGGCCTAATGAAACTTTTATCACATTTGAACTAATGCTTGATTGTCCTGAAATTAAATTGGCTGTATCAGTTGATACAATGAATCCATGATCTGTAATTGGAGCGCGTCCTGTATCTGCAATAAAACCTCTAACCACAACATAAGTAGGTTTAATGGTATCAATTCCAGATGTTATAGTTGAAAGCGAAAAAGTTACAACTGGCTTTATTACAGTTGGCACTGGAGGAGTTGGTGGCGTAGGAGCAGTTGGCGTACAACTATACACTAACGTGAAACACAATACCAAAACTAGAACATTTTGTAATTTTAGAAATTTTAACATAAAAAGGATATCAAAATAATTAGTAACAAATTTATAAAAAGAAATGAAAAATTTCAAAGTATATAAATTAATTAATAATTAAATTTTATGTTGTCAAACTTTTCAAATCCTAATTCAACATAACCGGCCAGGTTCCCGGCCAGTTTTTCACCAAAAACGTGTTAAAAGAGGTGAAATATGAGAAATATAAATCTATTTCATTCTTGTATCCTATTGATTATCAATAAAAGAAAAGGTATAGAATACCACTTTAAACCCTCATAATGGTTTAAGTCATACATTTGAATACCCCCAAAGGATGGATTAAAACCTAATCTATGAAAAACATTTATTACATATTCTTATTAGTGTTGATTTATAGTTGTAATCAATCAACTAAAATGGGGGGATTTTACTCAACGAAGACGTGAGTGTAACGAGCGGGATAGACGAAGTCTAACGACTTCAAACCCACCCCCAAAATTCCGCGAAACCCCCTCCCATGAATAACAAACCTAATCCTGTTTCGGTAAAGGTGAATTGGGGACTAGTGATTTTTTTTTGATAAAACGACCCTAAAAATAATTTTACCTCCACAGGTACTACCTCAGAATGGGTAATTTGATCACCCGGCCAAGTTTTCACCAAAAACGGGTTAAAACAGGTGAATTATGAGAAATATAAAACATATTAAAAAGACCTTACAGCCCGAATAAGACAATAGAAATCTTCGTTGGCGTTAACTGTCTGCCTGCCATTATTGAAGTTCTGCAAACACTCGTCGCCATTACTAATCTCTGCGGAACTCCAATAGAAATAACCTGCAAAACCTCCAATTTTATCCTTATTTTGATATAATATATTCAATTCATCTCTAGTTGGTAATCTCCAGCCATCTCCTAATCTTGAACAAGCTTTTTTAGCGCCTTCCAAATTCATCTCTTTTGGGAAATCATGTTGTGCAACTTCTAAATTACTAATTTTTATAGGTGTCCCAATTAAATCACCAATATCTCCATCTGAATTTGTTACATTATCTTTATTTTTAATTTCATTATAACTTATTTCAATTTTATTTTTAATATATTTTTGACTATTTGTTAATATATTATAATCAATTAAAATACTATTGTTGGAAGTTTTAAATAGTTGAACCTGCGACTTATCTGTCCAACCACTATTTGGTTCAACTAAAATATTTAATTTATTATTATTATCTTCAAAAATATGAACGTAAACAATTTCGCTTTGTTGTTCAATTTTTAAAGCATACATATTACCTGAATTATCTTCACCTGCCTCTTTAACATAAAATAAAGAAATTTTATAATCATCCCCTTTTTTTACAAAAGCGTGATTAAAATCTCTGTAGTTAAATAAACTATGTAATTCAGAAATATTATTAAATACAAATAGATCCTTAACATCAGTATTAGTTACAGAAGCTGCTGAATCAGTTTTTACGCCAATATTACCAACTAATTCTTTTGAATCTTTGTCATTATTGACACTAATATTTTGCGACTCCACTTGATTTTGAGAAACTAGAATATTTGTTTTTTGATTTATATAAATCAAACTTATTGCGGATGTGATTAAAGAAATACATAATAAATAAAACTTAAATTTAGAACCTTTATTAATAAAAAATAATGCCCCAACTATTAATAAATTTAAACTTATTGAAATCAATAAATAATTTTCCTCGAATCTAGATTTAATAAAATATTGAATTACCATTAATAATGTAGTAGTAATTAACACTAAAATAATTGTTTGTTTTATTTTTGCACTTTCATTTGGGGGATTGTCTGTATTCTTTTGAAATAGTTTTTTAATATTCAATAAAGACAATACTACTAAAATCCAAAATGAACAACAGAATATCCAAACATTTTCATTGCTAGTCCAATCTAATTCAAACGGGGATATATTAGGATCTATAATTTTAAATGGATAAGAAAAAGTACCCAACACTGCTACCACAATTAGAACAATAATTACTATTACTGCAATAATTCCGTAAAGCCCGTCACCAGATCCACCGCCACTTCTATGTCTAAAAATTGTCTGCCCTAGCCAATTTTTTTCAGCCTTAGTGTATTTTGTTTTATTTCCTTTATTGTCATAATGCTGTACAATATCATTTCCAAAGATGTCCTTTTCAGATTTAGAAATACCAGTTTTTTTTCCAGAATCATCAAAATGTTCAGCCCTTTCATTACCTAGCCAATCTTTACCATCCTTTGATGTCCCAACTTTATTACCCTTATCATCGAAGTGTTCTACCCTTTCATTACCTAGCCAATCTTTACCATCCTTTGATGTCCCAACTTTATTACCCTTATCATCATAGTGTTCCAACCTATCTTTACCTAACCAATCTTTACCATCCTTTGAGTAACTCATATATAGAAGTTTTATAAGTGGTAAGTTATGCAAAAACTGATAAAAATATAATTTCACTATATCAAATAAACCGGCCAGGTTCCGTGCCAGGTTTTCACCAAAAACGGGTTAAAAGAGGTGAATTATGAGAAAAACAGATCTGTTTCAATCTTGTATCGTATTGATTATCAATAAAAGAAAGGGTATAGAATACCACTAGGAACCCTCATAATCAGGGGGTCCCAGGATCATGCCCTGGTGGGCCCACAGCCGAAAGGCATCATTTTCAAGGGTTTATGAAGTCATTTTCATAGACCCTTTTTATTTGGGGTATTTCTGGCCAAGTTTGGGCCAGGTTTTGTGTTTTTTGAGGGAAAACAGGGGTGAATGGAAATAGAAATAACATAAAATTAATATTGAAGAAATATAGATGAAGTTATTTTTAAATATGAAATTTAAAGTTTTGATAATTTCTATTATGATAACTAATGGCGTAATTGCACAATCATTAGGTTCATGGAACGTAATAGATTTAAGAAAAAATACGGATAATAAATATAGCTATCAACTAGAGGCTCAACTTAGATCACTAAAATTTTACCAAAATTTTCATTATACTGAATTAAATTTTACTGCAAATTATAAATATGATAATAATTTAGTTTTATCTGTATTATTAGGTAAACACAATACGTATAACGAGGGGGGTAATTTTATTTCTCCAATTGTTACAGATGAATATAGATTATCTATTCAGGCTAGTACAGTTCAAAAATTTGGGATTTTTAGTTTAGATAACCGTTACAGAATTGAACAAAGATATTTTGTAAACAATAATAATTTGTCATATCGCATGAGATATAGGTTTGGTTTAAAGAATAGAATTACAAAATATAATAATTTACAATTTTCGAACGAATTTTTCTTAGCATTAGGTGATAAAAATTCAACATTTGAAAAAAACCGGTTTATAATAGGGATAACAAATAGTTTTAATAAAAAGTATGAAGTTCAATTCAACTATTTAAACCAAATTGACAATAGAAAAAATGACGAAAGTGGCAGTAATTTTTTCCAATTGGTAAATATTTTTAACTTCTGATTAAAAAAAAGGATGTACTAATTTAAGTATTATTATTATTTTAATACTTGATGCTTGCTATAGATTAATTTAAGAAAGTACTAGAATAAGTATATAATTGTTACTAAATTATTAAGGATATATAATTAGGAAATAAAAATTGCAATATTATTTATTTTCATTTTATGCACATACATCCTCCTCACAAATCTGGGTCAAACATTAAAGAACATTTATTGCATTTTTTTATGCTATTTATGGCTGTTCTACTTGGTGCTTTTGCCGAGAATCTAAGAGAAAAATACATTGAAAACAATAAGGAACACGAATATCTGATTTCATTAATGGAAGATATAAGTCAAGACACTTCAAGATTAAATTATTGTATAAATGCAAGAATTGAGAAAAGTAATGAAGCCTCAAAACTAATTGAAATTTTAAGCAATGATAAAATAGAAAATACTAAAGATGTCTATTTCTATTCAAGATTAATGACTAAAGTTGAAAGTTTTGAAGGTGTTGATGGTACGTTCAATCAGTTATCATTTTCAGGTGGCTTTACTGTTATTAGAAATAGAGAAATTATAAAAGAAATAAATGAGTATTTATTTTTAAGAAAAAGTGTTTATAGTTTAAATAAGACAGAGGAAGATATCTTAATTCAATTTAGAATTGCAACTTCAAAAATTTTAAATTCTTACATTTTCAGTAAAATGTTAGATGTAGAAAAAAATAAAAATTATAAATATTTTATAAAGCCTTTAGAAAGAAATGAAAAACTCATTTCCTATGACAAATCAGATATTAACAACTTTATTTATTGGATATCCAGTGAAAATGGAAATCAAACAAGTAATATGAATCAGATGAAATCTCTGAAAAATAAAGGCGTAAAATTAATAAATTTAATTAAATCTGAAATTGAATAATAAATGCAAGAGAAAAGACCCAATTCACATTTCATATTAATAGGTATATTTTTCATTTTACTAATCTCGGGATTATATTTTTCATTTAGACTTAGTAATGTCATAAAAGATATGGCAACTCTAGTTTCTACAAATATGAAAAATACGATGGATCCTAAAGCACCTGATCCAGGAAAAACAAAATCTGAATCTACTAGTTTACCGAGTAGTTCAAAAAAGGTATTTATAGGAACATACCTTGAAAGAATTGAAGATTTGAATATTAAAGAATCAAGTTGGAGCTATGAATTTTATTTATGGTTTAAATGGAAACCAAATGAAATAGATTTATTAGGTAAAAAAAATCTAGCTCATAAGAATGAATTGCCATTTACTATTATTAATGGCGATATTATAAAATGCGATATAGTTGATCAGTATAGCGATTCAATAAACAAGGTAGAGTATATACAGTATTTTGTTAAAGCAAAAAATACCCAATTTTTTGATGTTTCGCTTTATCCTATTGATAAGCATGATTTAATTATTCCAATTGAACACAAGTGGTTAGATAAGAATCAACTTTATTTTGAACCAGATACAGTTGATTCTAAAGTTAGTTCAAGAGTTATGATTAATGGATATGAAAAAAGCAACAATATTAAGCTTATCGAAAAAACACATGCCTACAAATCAGCCAGAGGAAATCCTAAATTTTCATCTGGCTATAAGGTAGATTTCTCTCAATATAGAATGGCATTCAGAATATATAAAGGTGGCTTGTCTGTAATATTAAAATTATTCTTGATTTTATATATAGCCGTAATAGTAACATTTATTGCTCCATTTTCAAGCGACCCTAGCCGATATACAGTTGGGGCTTTATTTACAACAGCGGGTGCAAATTATATTTTATCTGCAAAGCTGCCTGCCACTAATGTTTACTCTTTAGCTGAAATAATTAATGCTTTTTGTGTTATCATAATTATTATTATGATGGGGTTATTAGCTGTACTTCCATCGGTAATATTCAAAGACGGGTTAATAGATTCATTTGAAAAAAGAATGAACCGATTAATTAACATAACTGTGTTTTTGTTTTTTCTTTTAATAAACACAATTCTTATATATTTTTCAATTACATACTCATAATAAATTAAATACAATGGAAGAAACAGTAATTTCTCTTAATTATGCTGAATTATTTATATCAATTTGGATAATATTTTCAATTTTAGTAGGGCTCATTGGCTATAAAAATAAAGTTGGATTCACTTTAGCCTTAGTTTGGTCAATTGTTTTTTCTCCTATTGTTGGATTACTAATTGTACTTAGGTATGAACGAGTGAAAAAAATATTTGAGAGAAAAAGCGATGTTTAATTATTGAGGCCAGGTTTTTACCAAAAACGGGTTATAAGAGGTGAAATATGAGAAATATAAACCTATTTCAATCTTGTATCCTATTGAATATCAATAAAAGAAAAGGAATAGTCCCTTTTTATTTGGGGGTAATTCCTGAACACCATCTGCGCCAAAATTTTGCGCCACAACTTTTATAATAAGGGTGAATCTGAAGGAACAGGATGGAATTGAGAACATTAGTTTATATTCAAGTATAAATTTTTAATATGAAGTTCATCCCATTTTTATTTTTATCAGTCATCTCCTTATTATGTGAAGCACAAAGTCCTAAAAGAGTAAATTTCAGTCCAAGTAATTATTATTCATTTTTTGCTGCTGAAACAAAACCTGTTTTAAATATTTTACCAGGAGATACTATTTATACTAGCTCTGTTGATTGTGATGGATTTGATAAAAAAGGAATCAAACGTTCAATTGGTAAAGCTGAAAATCCCTTAACAGGGCCTTTTTATGTAGAAGGTGCGGAAGAAGGAGATATTATAAAAGTAACTTTTACAGATATGAAATTTAGTAGAAATACTGCTTTATGTCTGCCCTACTTTCATGAACGTAGTATGCCCTCCTTTATTACCAATTTGGTAAAAAATAATCTAGAGCCCATTGTTTGGGATTTAGATCTAAAGAAAAACAAAGCGAAGCTTCAAGCTCCTACAGAACATTTAAAAAACTTTGAGGTTGCTATTAACCCTTTTCTTGGATGCGTTGGCTTGGCTGCTCCGAAGGGACAAGAGGTTGGCACAGGAGATGCAGGACCCTTTGGTGGCAATATGGATTTTAATCGTATTGCTAAAAATGCTTCCGTTTACTTGCCAGTATATAATAAAGGTGGGCTTTTGTATTTAGGTGATGGCCATGCCGCGCAAGGAGATGGAGAAATTAATTGGATGGCCTTAGAAACATCTTTAGATTATGCATTCACTGTTAAACTTATTAAAAGCCCTACTAAAAAATTAGCATACCCAAGAGTTGAAGATGCTACTTATATTATGACAGTGGGTTTGGACGCTAGTTTAGATAACGCTTTAAAAACTGCTTCGAAAGGAATGTTGGCTTGGTTACAAGAGGACTACAATTTAACTATTGAAGAAGCAACACAAGTAATGGGATCTTCTTTAGAATATAAAATTACAGAAATTGTAGACCCTCAAGTTGAAATTGTGGCAATGATTAAAAAAACTGCTTTGAAGAATATTTCAAAGCATAAGCAAAGGATTTATTAAAGAATTTTATCATTATTCTTGCCGTTTATATAAACATTCCTCAATTAATGACTGAATTCTAACTAATTACATAATTTTGTCCTGTGAAAAAATATCTAATTATTCTATGCCTTACTATGGCATTTCATCAAGCATTACTTGCCCAAGGAAAAATTACAGGAAATGTAGTGAATAGTGCAAAGCCAGTTGAATTTGCCACTGTAACTATTTCAAATGTTCAAGATTCAAACAAAGTACTTTTTTACGAAGCAAGCGATAGTTTGGGTAAATTTAGTTTTGATAAACTTGACTATGGTAAGTACTTAGTAAAAATTAAAATGGTTGGTTTTTTACCCATTTCAAAAAATGCAGTCATTAACGCTTATAACAAAGAGGTTCAATTGAAAGATTTGAATTTAATAGAAGATGCCAGTGAATTAAACAAAGTAACCGTTACTACACAGAAAAAAATGATTGAAAAAACTGCTGAAGGTTTTGTAATAAATACGGCTAATAATATTACCCAAATAGGTGGTACCGCCACCGATATACTCAAATCAACGCCTACTGTAACCGTAGATAATGACGGGGCAATAACCTTAAGAGGTAAGACACCCTTGATTTTAATTAATGGTAGAAATTCTGGCATTGCTAATATGGACCAAATTGCGGCTAGCAGTATTGAAAGTATTGAGATTATTAATAGTGCATCTTCCAAGTATGATGCCAATGCAGAAAGTGGTATTATTAATATTAAATTAAAGAAGAACAAACAATCTGGAACCAATGGAGCGCTTGCCTTGGGAACGGGCCTTGGCGCCAAAGGCAGAGTAAACAGTTCTTTTATTGTAAACAATAAAGTTGGTAAATGGAATTTGGGCCTTGGTTATGACAATAGGTTTGCTGGAAGAACTAGAAAAATTGAAAGTACGCGTACCAACTATAATTTAATTGATAATTATTTTATTAGTCAAAAAAGAAATGATGAAAGAGTTGAAAAACTTCAAAATTTAAAATTGAACCTTGATTATAATTTAAATAAGTACAATAGTTTTTCTTTTGAGGCAATGGGTAATATGGATAGTCAGGATAATAACGAGGATTTAGTAAGTAAGCTATTTAATAAGAATACCGGATTTGCAAATAGTAACGACAGACACTCCTACGAATACGAAAAAGTAAAAGAAGCAGAGCTTGCATTGAACTATTTGAAAACTTATCAGCACTCAGCAAAAACATTGAATGCCAACCTTAGTTCATCTATTGAAAAAGGCAGACAAAATACCGATATATACACTACTTCATTAGACTTAGAGGGCAAAACAATGGGTATGATGCAAACCCAGCTAACCCATAATTATGAAGATGGTGTTATCACCAATGCTAGCTTGGATTACAGTATTCCTACTTCAGAAAATGGCGTAATTGAAACTGGATATAAAGGTTTATTTAGAACCATTAAAACCGATTATTTATCGGCAGACAAAATAAACGACACCTACATTACAAACTATAGTGCAAGCAATATTTTTAATTTTAATGAAGGGGTTCAAGCCTTATATTTTCAATACCATAATACCAATAATATAAAAGGTAAAGAGTCTAGTTGGAATTATGCAACGGGTATAAGAGCCGAGCAGGTTAATAATAACGGAGAAACGAATACTCAAAGCACTCGCTTTTCAAATAATTATTTGAAATTATTTCCCACTGCACATTTAGCCTATAATTTTAATCAGAAAGAAAGAATTAAACTTAGCTATGGCAAAAGAATTAACAGACCAGGTCTGGGTCAATTAAACCCATTTGTAGACATCACCGACATTTTAAGCCCACATAGTGGAAATCCAAATTTAAAACCAGAAATTATAAATGCTTACGAGTTGTCATTTAATAATGGTAACAATAAATTAAATTTTACAAATAGCTTGTTTTTTAGACATTCTGTAAATGCAATAAGACCCTTTTACATACAACAACCCAATGGTGCCATCTTAAACATGCCAATGAATATTGGTAATGTCGATAATTATGGGCTTGAGTCCATGGTAATTGGAAAGCCTTCTCGTTTTTATGACTACAATTTAAGTGCCACTTTATTCAGACAACAAATTAATGGTAGCAATATTATAAATGACGGCGTGAATAGTGGAACAAACTGGAGTGGAAAAATAATTAATAATTTCACCTTCAATAGCGCAAGCAAACTTCAAATAATTGCGAATTATATATCTCCTAAAACAACACCTCAAGGTGAAACTTTTTCAATGTATAATGTAGACTTAGGCTTACAAAAGAAATTAGGCAAGAGTAATTTTAAATTAAATTTCATCATTGTAGATGCCTTCAATACACTTAAAAGCGGCTATAATACGCAAACCTCCACCTTTGCAGTCTACCGCTCTCAAAAGTCCGATACCAGGGCCTTTATGATCACCCTAGCCTACTCTTTCAAAGCTGCCTTAAAAGACAAAATGCTTGAAAATAAATTTAATGCAGAGTATTAATTGTTAATTTATGATTTCATAGTAGAAAGAAATTATGACTACTTCTTTATATTCTTAATCTCTTTCAAATCAGCAATATCTTGGATTCTACCTGATGCAGTTTTGTTGTCTATAAATTCTTTTAAGCCTATATACTTTACTTCAACTCCATTGACATCTACAAATAATTTATTTGGAAAAGCATTTTCAAATTTAACTCCATCAATGCTATTCAGGATATCAATTCTAAGTGGCGGGTATCCTATTTGTGTAACATAACCCTCTTGCATAAAATCAGATTTTGTTAATCCTAAACTTGCTAATCCGAATTCTTTTATGGTAATTACTAATTTTTCAGCATTGGTTTCTGAGCTATTAATCCAAATATCTAAATCGCCTGTGTGTCTTGGTTTACCATGAAATGCCAATGCGTATCCGCCAACAACCATGTAATCAACTTGGTGTTTATTAAGGAGTTTAACAAAGTCTTCAAAATCTTGGGCTAAAGTCATGCTTTCAATTTTCTTCTTACTACATGCGTTTTATCCATTCTAGTAGTTTTAAGATCTACTGTTTGTGATATTAAAAATGTCACCGCTTCAAGCCTTTTTACCAAAGGTTGAGCTAACCAATAATTCAAATCATTCATTTTTTCATCCAATGTCTTAAGTGGTGCTCTATGTAAAACTGGTGCAATATTCATATTCAGAATTGACTATAAAGTTACTTAAAAACATTAAAAAACAAGTATTCAAATTTCAATATCACACCATTGGGCGCTGTTCTTTCCATGTTAGAATACAATTGCTGGCGGTAGCCAATATCAAACCTTGCTTGGCTGTTCACAATAAATTGTATGGAAGGCCCCATATCTAAAAACGATTTATTGTTATCATTCAAACGCTGACCAATAAATTCAAACATTAGATTCACATTCGTTTGATTATAGCTTGTATATACTTTAGGTAACATTAACTTACCCAAAGAGAAAGTATAATTCATTGCGCTATTATTCATTTCGGTGGATGAACACATATAGGCTGGTTTATCGTATATGGCTCTTTCATAACTAATGGTACTACTAATAGCCACCTTATGCAATAATTTAGTAGCAATAAACCCAGCCTCGTAGCCAGCGTTATGGCCCATTGTCTCAATTTCCTCTTGTTGCATTTCAGCGCTGCTTTTACTAACCCGCCCAAATAAAGCCATTCTAAAATGGCTTTGTTTTCCATCTTCACTGAAAAATCTATACTTCGCATATAAACTTCCCCCTTTTGTTTCAAAGCCACCGTCTTGTCTATTACTTATAAACGCCTGCGCATGCAGCATAAATTTTTTATTTATACCTAACATAAGTTCTGGCATATTATGGTAATTCAGTTTACCATCTTTTTCAAACATAAAACCATTCATATCTCTAAACCCCAACGCCTTTGCTGGCATATTAGATGCAGGTTCAGTGAATACAAATAGCTCTTGAGAAAATGTATTTGAATAAATGAAAAGAAATATGAGTAGTAATAATTTATTCATATTACAATACCTTTATATGGTATACATTTTTAGTATTGCTAGCGTAAGTAGGATATTGCTTGCTAGTCTTCGATAATTGTTTGTACTCTTTGTCAACAATAAAACCTTTGTTTAGAATTTTTACTTTTACTTCTCCATTTAAAGTACCCGCTTTAGTATCCATAAAAGTATAGGTGTTATTATCTAAAGTAAATGTACTGTTATTGGCTGCCTGCTGGTTTTTAAAATTAAAAACCACTACTAACTCACCTACAGAAAAACCTGCATCTTCTACTTTCTTTTTAACGTCGTCTATATTCACAGCAGTTCCATTTTTAAAATAAAGTAGGAAGGCTGTATTGTTTAAATCGGGTTCTACTTTTTCAACCGATGCTATAGATACCAATTGCTTATAAGTAGCCTTAGAACACATAGAGCAAGTAAGCCCCGTGGCTGTTAATTCAGCTTTAGTAATTTGTGCATTTACAAGTACTGAAACAAATAGTAACAATGTAAGAATTAATATTTTTTTCATTTTGCTTTGTCTTATTTTTAAGCTTCTCTTTGAACACACAAAATTAGGCATTTTTGAACTACTTATATTATGAATTTATCTATTCCCATTTCTCCATTTTGATGTAATTTTAGCTGCAAAACATTAAAAAACCTTGGTTTAGATATTTAAATAAATTTTATGAAAAAATTATTACTCTTATTTATACTTATAGCTTCTTTTACTATTTCTTACGCACAAGAAACAGCTAAGAAAAAATTAATGTATAACCCAAAGAGTCCTACCTACGAAGTGGAAGCTACTTGTGGTAATTGTATGTATAAAATGAAAGGTGAAGGCTGCCATTTAGCTGTTAAACTAAAAGGCAAGAACTATTTTGTAGACGGAACCAATATTGATGATCATGGCGATGCACATGAGTCAGATGGTTTTTGCAATGCCATTAAAAAAGCAAAAGTGCAAGGCAGTATAGTGAATGACAGGTTCGTGGCCACTTATTTCGAAATAATTAAAAAATAAAATTTATGAACTCATCATTTAACAAGTATTTGTACATTGGTTTTGTCCTTTTTGGAATTTATGAACTAGTAGTTAAACATTCACCAGGGGAAGCAGCTACCTATATGGGTATAGCATTAGCGTTTGACCCCTTTGATCAAACACAGCCATGGAAACAAAGACCAAGTTGGCAAAAAGTTGTTTTAATTATACATTTAGCCGTTGTAGCTGGTCTATTTGGATATATGATAGGAAGTTCTGAAGGTGATATTAGAAAAGGATTTACGAATGGTTGGAATGGATTAAAGTAAATTTTTATTACTTTTAATCTTTAAAACCAAAATTCAAACCATGAAAACAACAAAAATTATTTACTGGATAAGCACAGGTATTATTTGTTTATTCTCATTAGGTGCCATACAAATGAATTCTCAAATGGCTATTGACGGCGCTAATCATTTACTTATACCTCGTTACCTAGGTATTGAAGTGAGCATTGGTCAATTAATAGGTTGCGTTCTTTTAATTATTCCTGCTGTACCCGCTCGTTTTAAAGAATGGGCCTATGTAGGTTATGGTATAATGTATATTACCGCTTTAAATGCACATTTATCTGTAGGTGATGCCTTTATACCTTATGGTATTATGACTGTTATTTTCTTTGCATTACTACTTACCTCTTATATTAGTTTTCATAAACTACAGGAAGCGAAGAAATAGTATTACCGCCCCTGTAATAAGTAAAATACAGAAGCGTTTTATTTGTCATAATTCATTAACTTGAATGGGCATTTAAAACGCTTTTTTATGAAAAAAATAATCTGGTTATTCTTCTTTCTTCCTTTTATAGTTTCGGCACAAAAGCCAGTGATTAAAATAAAATCGGGCGCCATTAGTGGTATTGAAAAAAATGGATTAATTGTTTTTAAAGGTATTCCCTTCGCAGCACCGCCCGTTGGTGATTTGCGTTGGAAAGCACCTCAACCAGTAACACCTTGGAAAGACATTAAAGAGTGTACCGCCTTTGGCCCTAGTCCTTTTCAGGCTAGCCCAGTGCCTTTTATGTGCTGGTCAGAAGAATACTTAATACCTAAAGAACCCATTAATGAAGACTGCTTATATTTAAATGTATGGGCACCTAAAAAAACAGCGCAGAAAAAAGCAGTACTTGTTTATATATATGGAGGCGGTTTTATGAGCGGAGGTGCTGGTTGTGATATTTATGATGGAGCCGCCGTTGCCAATAAAGATGTAGTATTTGTAAGTATTAATTATAGAGTGGGTGTATTTGGTTTTTTAGCACACCCTGAATTAAGTAAAGAAGCCCCTTATCACAGTTCTGGTAATTATGGCTTATTAGATATGGTTGCTGCCTTAGAGTGGGTGCGTGATAATATTTCTGCATTTGGTGGAGACCCAAGCAGGGTAACCATTGCAGGACAATCGGCTGGAGCCTTTGCAGTCAATTTTTTATGTGCCTCTCCATTAACCAAGGGTTTAATACATGGAGCCATTGCTGAAAGTGGTGGAAGTATATTACCAAGTAGTATTAGACCCAATCTTCAATTAAAGCAAGCTGAACAGCAAGGTGTAGAATTTGCAAAAACTTTAGGTGCAAGTTCTATTCAAGAATTAAGAAATAAAACCTCTCAAGAAATATTAGCCTCTACGGGCGGATTAAGCGCCCCTTTTGAAGATGGTTATTTTTTACCTAAATCTATTTTTTCATTGTATGATAAGCATGAGCAGAATGATGTTCCTTTATTATTAGGTTGGAATGAAGATGATAAAATTATTCTGAGACTATTGAATGCAAAAGAATATGTTGAATCCATCAAAAAACAATTTGGTAAAAATGCAGAAGCTGTTTTAGCACTATACCCTGGCAATACAGACGAGGAAGCTGCAAAATCACAAGGCGATTTAAGTAGAGACCAAACATTTGCTGTGCAAGGTTTTGCTTGGGCAAATATTCAAACAACTAAAGGTAAGTCTCCGGTGTATGTATATAATTTTAATAGAAAACTACCTGCAAGTAGCCCAGAGACCAACTTTGGAGCCTTTCATACAGGTGAAGTAGTCTACGCTTATGATAATTTGTTTACAGTAAAAAGGCCTTGGGAGAAAGCCGATCACGACCTTGCTAAAAGCATGTCTACCTATTGGACTAATTTTGTAAAAACAAAGAATCCTAATAATAGTAGTTTAGTAAAATGGCCTACTTATAATATAACTAGTAAGCAAATAATACAATTAGATAAAAAAATTGAAAGCGTTAAACTACCTACAGAGAAAAAATTAGTGTTGCTTTCTAGTTTGTATTAACAGACCAATAATTTAAAACTAAAACGATCTAATAGCTCGGACATACCTAAGCGTAGTTTTTGATTCAGCTTGCATTGTTCCAACTGTTGAGAGAAAATCTATAGTATAGGCAGTTTTATCATCAGCTTCGGTAGAACTCCAAACACTAGTGGTATTGCTAAACCCACCTACAATAAGTTTTTGTTTAAAGAGTAATTGGAGTTCATATAATGAGGGTAAATACCAATCTCCATAACCACCCCATCCATTACCATTAAATGAATAATGTGCTGCTACCATTGCTGCATAAGTGCCAACACCTGCACCTTGTTGCATTATTATTCTTTCGGTATTATATATACCAGCATTAATTCCATTTCAGATAGAGCCTCAATAGTAAAGGACTCATATTTCTTGGCTTTCAGTAATTCCTTTAAGTAGTCTACCCTGTTCTTGTTTAAAAGATCAGTTAAGTTTTCCTCAATTACATTTTTCAGAAAATAGGCTAAGTCATTTTTTGATACATTGAGCTTTAAAGCTAAGTCTTCCATATTGGCATTTTGTCGTAAATAATAATGGTTAGAATAAAAAAGAAATTCAAAGTCTTTAAAAGCTAGCGTTTTTGGTTTTACAAGTATTTCATTAAAATGAATGGAAAGCTTGTCGTCATCTAAAAATTTAGGCCTATATAGAATAAATATAATCATATAAAACCTTGTGGTAAATAAAGTAATATATGTTCTATCATGAAATTCATTTAAACCTTTTAAAAATAGATACAAAAACAGAACATTAATTAAAATCAATATAAAAAAGGCAATAAATAATGCGCCAACCCATTTTTTTATTTTTATTTCATACAAATTATTATTATTTCTATTTGTGAATAATTTAAACATATTAAATAGGATAGATCCTACAGTAAACAATAAGCAAAAAATATAAAATACCTTATGATAATTAGACTGTGGATTTTGAAGTTGATTGTTTATAACCAATGGAAACTGAAATCCAAAGCAGAACATAATAATGAATAAAAAGATAAGTATGATTTCAATTATAATAACTATTCTAGGTATTTTTTTGAGCACTAATACATAAAATAAATTAACAATTAATCCTGTACCTAAAAATTTTGTAACTTCTTTATAATATGGAATTAAAAAACCAGTCAAATCTAAATAATCCATAAGGCTTGATATTGTTATACAAACTAATATGGCAATCATATGATACCTTAGTACACTAAATTTATAATTTGTTCTGAAATTTTCTAGAATTGAAAAAATCCCCAATAGGATTAGGGCAAAGGCAAGATTTGAATACATGGGATGCAAATTATATTATATATCCAACAATGCTTTTACTGTGGAACTTATTTGGATTAATTTTCATAAATTCGTAACAAAAAAATACGTATATGAAAAAATTTATAATTATTTTATTAGTGTTTTGTTTTAAAAGCAGTCTAAATGCTCAAAAGGTAACTTTTGCCGACAAAACGCCTATAAAAATGCAGGCTATTACTAATATTAATAGTGCCAGTTTACATATAAAAGATACTTTCAGTGTGAGTTTATTTGAGGATATTATTATTGAGGGTAAACTTGTATTCACTAAAGGAAGCAAAGCACTTGCAACTATTGATGCTATTGAACCTGCTAAAACCAATGGTAGAGCAGCTAAATTAAATATTCTATATACTATACAAGCTCCAGATGGAACCAAAATTTATTGCAAAAGTGAAAACAAAGGCCAGGGTAGTAATTTTGCCAAGAAGTCGGGCAATTTTTTTGCCACAGCCTCTTATGCTAGTATTGGGGTAGGTCTAGCTACAGGTATTATTAAAGGCAAAGATGAAGATGGCCTACCTATATTTTTAGCAGGTATTGTAGTGGGGGGCATGTTCGGCATTGCAGGTATACTCACTACTCCTTTAAGACTCATTAAAGGTGGTGAGGTGAAAATAAATGAAGGGGAAATAATTGAAACTATAGTAGACAGAGAGGTTAGCTTTTCACTCACGAAACCTTGAATTTGCAAAAATTAGCCAACTGGCCAACCATTATGCAAAAGTATTTATTCCTATTCTTAGCTATTATTATAGTACATAACAGTACTGCTCAAAAAACAGAAAGAAAAGGAGAGTTTTATTTTTCTTGGGGATATAATAAAGAATACTACACGCTATCAAATGTAACTATTAACCAACCTGAGTTAAAAAATAATTTTACTTTTAAAAATACACAACTGGTAGACCACCCAGGTTGGGATGAAGGTTTATTTACTAAAGCATTAAGTATTCCTCAATACAATTATAGATTTGGATATTTCTTAGACAAAAACAAGGACCTCGCTTTTGAAATAAATTTCGATCATACCAAGGCTTTATTCAAAGACAACCAATTAATACATATGTCTGGCACTTTTAATGGTGCTAAAATAGACTCTAGTTTTATATTTTCTAAATCGGGTCAGGGATCTGCAGAAAATTATTATTACTTAAACAATGGTGCAAACTTTTTATTATTCAATATTGTAAAAAGAAAACGTTTCAAAAAAATATCAAACGAATTTGTAGCAATAGATGGCTTAGCAAAAGCAGGTATTGGGCCCTTAATTCCACATGTGGAAAATAAATTATTTGGTAAAAATAATAAACAAGGATTTCAGTTTGGTGGTTGGAATACCGGCCTTGAATATGCATTAAGAAGCACTTTTCGTAAAAAATTATACCTAGAGTTCGCTGGTAAATTAGATTACGCTTATTATTATAACCTAGATGTATATAAAGGCAACGCCAAACAAGGTTTTGGTACGATGGAATTTATATTAAGTTTGGGCTATACCCTACCTATGGGACCTAAAATCAATAGCGCTAAATAGCTCTAAATAAAAAAATAAAAAATTAAGCAGGTAAGGTTTTCATGTACTTTAAGTACTCTTTCTTGGCATCTTTTATAAAGGCTTGTTCAGAGCTAGCATTGGTTAATTTATAAGAAATTCTATTTCTATCCACCGTTTTACCCTTTATTTGATTAGGATAATGTTGAATTGAAAATTTCATTAACTCCACAATTATAGGAATAGTGCTCATTCCTTTTTCAGTTAAAGTATAAATAAATACTTTTTTATTGGTAGGGTGATTGTTCTTTTCAATAAGTCCATCGAGTACTAATTTTTTTAAACGATCGGCTAAAACCCTAGTAGCAATTTTTTCACGGTTGTCCATTAATTCTTTATAGGTACACTTTTTTAAAAAAAGCATATTTCTAATTATAATAAGCGACCATTTATCTCCTAATACATCCAAGCCAGTGGCAATGGCACATATGGATCTAAATTTAGTTTTAAGCATTTTCGAAATATTTATACGAAGTTAAATTAAAAACAAACTAATTTAATTTATTGTGGAGGCATTTACATGAGTGGCTTTGATAAATACCAAAGAAGCTAGTTTCATATGTAGTTTAAAAATATAGGAATCAACTATTTAGACAATTCTATGATAAAACTCATAGGTTAAACAAGGCTTTTTCTAGAGTAAAATATAAAATAGAATAAGCTTAAGTTGTTCTTATGGGTGCTGGTGGAGATGTCTTCTTGCTTTGAATGGTAGCATCTTCCATCTTGATGCATGAAAAAAAGAGCATAGAAATGAGTAGAAATGTTAGGATTAATTTAAATTTACTCATAGTGCACATTTGAATTTAAATAAATTATTTGTCTTTAATATTATAACCCAAAATTATAAAAATTGTTCGCCATGAAAACAAAAAACTTTTTACCTCTTTTAATCTTAACATTTTTTTATAGCCTTTTAATAAGCTGCTCTTATAGCTCCAATAGTCCTAAAGAGGGTTTTGTGGAAGTAAAAGGTGGTAAGGTTTGGTATCGTATTAATGGTTCAGGCACAAAACCTGCACTTGTTTTATTACATGGTGGGCCGGGCTCTTCTAGTTATGGCTTAGAAAATTTAAAAGCATTAAGCAATGACCGCCCCGTTATATTTATAGACCAGCTGGGTTGTGGAAGGTCTTCAAGAATTACCGACACTTCTTTAATGACTATTGAAAATTATGTAGAACAATTAGAGCAAATTAGAACAGCCCTACACTTAGAAAAATTTTATTTATACGGACATTCCTGGGGAACCATGCTAGGCATTGACTATTATATTAAATACCCTACACATATAAAGTCTATTATTTTTAGTAGCCCTTTATTTAGTACAGAAATATGGACCAAAGACGCAGATACCTTAATTGCCTCTCTGCCCGATTCTATTCAAAAAAATATAAGAGTGAACGAAAAAAATAAAACTTATGATAACCCAAAATATCAAGATGCAGTTACCCTGTATTATAAAAACTTTTTAAGAAGAACTGAAAGAACAAAAGGACAGTCCGATACTGCTAAATTATTTTCAGGTTCTAATGTATATGAATTTATGTGGGGGCCTAGCGAGTTCACAGCCACTGGTAATTTATTAAAATATGACCGTTTAGCCTTTCTTCCTACTATAAAAGTGCCGACCTTATTAGTAGCAGGCGAGTTCGATGAAGCAAGGCCTAGCACCATTCAGCATTTTCAGACTATGATACCCGGTGCCGAATTTAAAATGATTAGAAACGCTGGTCATGCAACTATGCAAGATAATAAAGAACAATACCTAGCAACTTTGAAAGCATTTTTAAATAAAATAGATACCTTACAAACTAATAAGTAAAATACTTTAAATTAATTATTGTCATGGTCTCTCGTAATATTATAATTGGCTTTCTTATTGTCATTAGTAGTATAGGCTCAATCGCTCAATCTGTATCCTCGGGTTTTACCATTATTCCTCTGGGTGTTAAAGGGGGGCTAGACGAAGCCAATCTCTCTTCCTATATGTTGGCTGCTAAAGGTTCTAACAATTATATTTGTTTAGACGCAGGTACAATTAATGCTGGATTACAAAAAGCAGTAGCTAGTAAATTATTTACCGAGTCTAGTGCTGAAGAAGTTCAAAAAAATAAAATCAAGGCTTATTTTATTTCACATGCCCATTTGGACCATGTAGCAGGACTTATTTTAAATTCCCCTAATGATAGTCCAAAAAATATTTATGGGTTTAGCTCGGTAATTGAAATAATGAAAAACAATTATTTTACGGCCAAAAGCTGGGCTAATTTTGGAAATGAAGGCGATAAGCCTATTTTAAATAAGTATACCTATAACTACTTAACCCCTAGTAAAGAAATTGAAATCCCGAATACAGAACTACATGTAACGCCTTATATATTAAGTCATGTAAAACCTTATGAAAGCAGTGCTTTTTTAGTGCGTAATGAAAAAACTTATTTACTTTATTTAGGAGATACAGGTGCAGATGAAGTTGAAAAGTCGAATCAATTAGCATTATTATGGAAGGCGGTTGCAGATAAAGTAATATCGCATTCATTGAAAGCTATTTTTGTTGAGGTGTCTTTTGATAATGCCATGCCAGATAAATCATTGTTCGGCCACTTGACGCCTCTTTTATTAATGCAAGAAATGAAAGCATTAAATAAACTTTCTAATGGACAGCTTCAAAAGGTACCCATTTACATTACCCATATCAAACCTTGCGCTAATTGTGAAATTTCCATAAAAAAGGATATAGCCCTGTCTAATACCGAAGGGCTTAGTATTAAGTATGCTGAACAAGGCAAGATCATACAGTTGCCTTAATTGTATTACATATTCTATCTCAAATAAATGAGAGCCACTTATCCCTTTTCTTTTATTTATTAGCAGAATTTGTTTAATTTAATACCCTAAACAATTAGGTCATTTAAAAACTTTATAACAAAGTATTTTTTAGCCTATATGAGTTAGTAATTAAAATTAAAACGAAATATTATGTCAAACAGTAAGAAACCGATTCTAAACAGTTCACGTCGTAACTTTCTATACCAAAGTTCTTTAGCTTCATTGGGCTTAGTATTTATGGGTAAAAATTCATTTGCTGCTAATTCTTTATTGCTAGGAAATCCAAGCTCTAAAATTAAAGGAGTTCAAATTGGCGCTATTACTTATTCTTTTAGATCTATGCCAGGCAGCGCAGAACAATTATTACAATATTTAAAAGAGGCAGGTATTTCAGCTATTGAATTAATGGGAGATCCTGCTGAAGCCTATGCAGGAAGCCCAGCGAGTGTGATAACAAATATGTCTCGCGAGGAATATATGAAAACAATGGAAGAAAGAAATGCAAAAGCTAGAGCCTGGAGAGAGACTGCGTCTATGGATAAATTTGTAGAATTAAGAAAAATGTTTAATGATGCAGGTATTACTATTTATGCATATAAACCTGATGCAGCTCTTGGTGTAAAAAGCACTGATGCAGAAATTGACTATGCCATGCGAGCAGCAAAAGCATTAGGCGCTAGTTCAGTGAATGTAGAAATTCCAACCAACGCAGATCATTCAAAAAGATTAGGTGAGTTTGGTTTGAAACATAAAGTATATGTAGGTTATCACGCCCATACACAAGCTACCGATACAGTATGGGATATTGCTTTAAGCCAATCTCCTTATAATGCTATAAACCTTGACTGCGGCCATTATATTGCAGCAGGTGGAGCGAATACCAAAGAAACTTTATTGGCTTTTATTGAAAAAAATCATGACCGTATTACCAGTATGCATATAAAGGATCGTAAGAATAAAGTAAATGGTACAAAGAATATGCCATGGGGAGAAGGCGATACACCGCTTAAAGAAGTACTAACTTTATTAAAAACAAAAAAATATAAAATACCTGCTAGTATTGAATTAGAATATGATATACCTGCAGGTTCTGATGCAGTGAAAGAAACAAAAAAATGTTTCGAGTATGCTAAAGCCATTTTAGAAGGATAATATTTAAATTTTAAAAGACTCTTATTTTAGATAAGTTTTTTATAATGACTAAATTGATTAACTTTCGGGTGAATTAATTTAGTCATTTTTTTATTTAGTAACTATTAAAAACTATGAACCAGAATATTGCTGAAAACATTTTTGTACACCATGTACTTTTTTACTTAAAAAATCCTGCTTCCGCTGCTGATAAAAATAAATTATTAGAAGGCTTACAAAAATTAGCGACCATTGAATGTATTCGTTTTTCAGATATTGGTACACCGGCCGCTACTAATAGGTCGGTGATTGAAAGAGATTATACTTATTCTTGGTTATGCATTTTCAATACAGCTGAAGAAGAAATAGTCTATCAAGGACATCCTATTCATGATGAATTTAGAAATAACTATGCCCATTTATGGGAGAAAGTAGTTATTTACGATTCAAATACCAATACACAGGAAAGCCAGTAGCAATAAGGCTTAGGCCCCAAATTGCCTCGTAAGGTTTATTCAAAATGGTAATAACAAATAAGGCGGCGCAGAATAGGAGAAATAGGCCTGGCACAAAAGGGTAGCCTATTACTTTATACTTTCTTTCGTATTCAGGGTGCTTTACTCTTAATATAATTACACCAAGCGCTGTACTTCCATAAAATATAAAGGAAGCAAATACTAGCATATCGGTTAATTGATCAAAGCTACCTGAAAAAACCAAGGCGATGGCCCAAAAGGCTTGAATGAATAAAGCAATATCGGGTGTATTGTATTTGGGATGCACATTCGCTGCTTTATAGAAAAACAATTTATCTCTTGCCATTGCATACATCATTCTAGCAGAAGTTAAAATAGTGCTGTTGGTGGCATTTAAAGTAGTTACCACAATTAAACTAGCTACCAAGACCATTCCAATATGTCCGCTTAGTTTGCCTGCCACTTCTACTGCAGCAATTTTATTAGGAGTGAGTTGTATGAAATAATCAATGGGTAAAATATAAACAAAAACAATGTTTAATAAAACATAAGCAGTCATAACTATTAAAGTACCAATGCCTAATGCCAGTGGTAAATTTCTTTTTGGATTTTTTATTTCTTCTCCAATATATGCAATTCCATTCCATCCTTCATAACCCCAAAAAGCACCCAAGCTAGCCACAAATAAAGCTTTCAGCAAACTAAAACCATGTAAATCGGGGGCATTGGGTAATTGACTAGCAGTTGTTATATTAGCCATACTTCCTTCTGAAGAACCAAAACCAATAGCTAAAAAAGCAACAATACTAGTTAACATTAAATAAGTAAGTACTGTACTTAATTTACTAGCAAACTGTGCACCCCTATAATTTAATAAGGTAAGTGCTATAATTAAAAAGGAAGCAACTAATTTAATAAATAAAGCCTGTGTAATGGCTATCCCTAAAAAGCTAGCGCTGTCACCAACAATGGGAAGCGGAAATAAACTTGTTAAGGATTGCGCGAAAATATAAGCAAGTGCTGCAATTGAAGCAGTTTTAATAACAGTGAAACTGGCCCATCCATACATAAAAGAAAAAAAACGGCCATATACTTTTTGAAAATAAAAATACTCTCCTCCTGAATTGGGGAACATACTTACCATTTCAGCAGTCGACAAAGCGCCTGCTAAACTTATAAGGCCTGCTAATACCCAACAAAGAATAACTAATAAAGGAGAGCCCAATGTTTGTGACATGGGTGCCAACTTCTTAAATACACCCGAACCAATAATTACACTCACCACTAAAAAAGTAGCAGCGCTTACTCCTATTTTGGGTTTTAATACTTCCATTCTACAATTTAAGGAATTCTAAAGAAATTACATTATTTCTTATAGCAAGTTCACTATAGTTTTGTAACACCAAAACCTGGTTGGCTGTTAATATGCATATAGCCATCAATTAATTCAAAGCCTCCTGTTACCAGGTCCTCCGCTAAATCAAAGCTGCCATCTAAGTCAATATACTTAGTATTTGCACAACAATATGCTGCATGCAAGGCTGCGGTAATACTAATAATACTTTCATCGTTGCAACCCCAGAATAAATTAATATTTGCGTTTTTAGCAATGGTGGCTATTTCCATAGCGCCCATAATACCGCCACATTTCATTAATTTAATATTATAAACACCAAAAGGTTTGCTAATGGCATATTCCAAGGCAGCTTGCGGATCTTTCAGTGATTCATCTCCCATTAATATAGAACGGTAAGCAGCATCAACTTTTAATAATTCTAATTCTTTGCCTACTGGTAAAGGCTGTTCGATTAATTCTATTTTCGATTTTTTGGTAGCTTCTATAAATTTATTTAAATCGACTAAGCTATAGCCTTGGTTTGGATCTACTCTTATGATATATTCAGTGGGATATTTTTCTTGAAGCTTTACAATTTTTTCAATATCCTCCTCTACATTTAATCCTAGTTTTACTTTTAATACTTTAAAACCAAGACTTAAAAAACCAGCAGCGTCTTCTAAAGTTTCATCAACGCTTTTAATACCAATAGTAATAGAGGTAGGTAGGGCTTTTATTTTTTGTCCATAAAAATCAGCAACGGAAATACCCATGAATTTACCAAAGGCATCGTGCAGAGCAATATCAATAGCAGCCTGTGTTCCAGGTAAGTGATCAAAATGTTGTCTGCTTTCATAAATCATTTTTTGAAAATGACGAATGTCTCTGCCTATAAAATTTTTCACAAATTCGGTTTCTAAATTAACAGCAGTTTGCGCAGTCGTTTCTCCCACTACTTCTCCCGCTGGGCTTCCACAGCCATAGCCCACCATACCATTGGCTAACTCTACTTCAAAAAAAGCCAAACTCACATCGGAGAAAGTACTATAGGCAATGGTATAAGGCTTAGTCAAAGCCATTTTTTTTAAATAAGATCTTAGGGCTACTATTTTCATTGGATTCTAATTATTTTTTTTCTTAATAACGCACAATTTTTACTTAGTAAAGTCTTATATGCTGAATTACTTTTTTAAGTTTTTCAAAACTGGCAATATTTTATCTACGCCTTCTTGGATAGGTAATAATACGGGTATGTTTAATTTTTGCTCATACTGCTTTTGAAAAGCAAAGGCTTCTTCGGTGGTACAGTCTTCGGTATGAATACCCACGGCAATTACTTTTGAACCTAATTTTTCTATAATCTCAATTTCCGATTCAACAGATGGAATAGATCCCCATTTTTCATCGTGGTCGAAATATTTACGCTTAGGGGCAAATAATAATATTACATGTTTAGCATTGCCTGATATTAATAACTCAATCCCGCAAGGACCACTTGGGTTTCTTAAAGAAGACTGGCCTTCTAAGAAAATAAAATCGGGTTGCGTTTCTTTCCAACAAGTAACAATGGCATTTTCTAATTCTCCCGAAACAAAGTCGTTTAATGTTGAATCAAAAACAAAACCATATTTACCCCCTTGCAACCAACCAGTTTGTCCAGTGTAAATCATATGGGCCTTGAGTCCATCTGCTTCACAGGCCTGTCTTAACATTCTAGCTGTAGTTCTTTTACCCATGGCGCAATCCATGCCTATTACAGCTATGATGGGCGCTGTTACTTTATAAATATCTCCTGTCCAAAAACTTAGTTGCTCTCTAGTTTTAGGTTTTCTTACATCAATTAATTGTACACCTTTTTCTTTAGCAAGCGCTACTATCTCAGGCTTCTCATTTAAATATTCATGTAAACCATTTACAATAGATAACCCTGCATGAATAGCTTCAATAATTGTAGTTAACATATTACCCGGTAATCTTCCTCCCACTGTGGCCACTCCAATAACTAAAAATTGAATATCAGTAAGTGAACTTATTGCAGTGCTTAAATTTTCAAACACTGGTATATTTCTGTTTTTACCGTCTAATAAAGTACCCGCATCTTGTCCAGCAGTATCTAAACAGTCTACCACGCCTTTAATCGTAAAGCGTTCTGTACCTCTTATAAGTCCGTGTGCAGTTTTAGCATCTAGTGCTTTTAATAATCCATTCGTTAATACAATTGCATTGTTCATCTTGCTAACCTTTCTTTTTATTTGAAATTTATTTTCTTTTGAGATTTATTTTCTTTTGATAAGAACCCCTGGGTAGTTACCAGTAGCTTTTTGATTTTGATAAGTAAGTTGTCCATTAATCCAAACCATTTCAATGCCTGTTGACAAAGCAGTGCTATTTTGAATAGTAGCATTGTCTTTTACAGTGGCCGGATTCAATAAAACTAAATCGGCATAATTACCTGCCGCAATAATACCTCTATCTGTAATTCCTAAATGCTTAGCAGTTAAGCCTGTCATTTTATGAATAGCATTTTCTAATGAAATGATTTTATCTTCTCTAACATACTTACCTAAAACTCTTGTAAAAGCACCATGTCCTCTAGGATGCCCACTAGCACTGCCATCAGAACAAATATTGGCATAAGGCCATGCCATTAAATTTGCTATATCTTTTTCAATCATTGACTTGGCAGCAATGGCTTCTACCGTTCCTTTAAAATTGGGATTCTTTTCTTTAAAGTCAGCTGCAATAGCAATTAATGCCATTAAAGTAACAGATGGTTTTTCATTTCTCATAGCTGCAATAGCTGCAAGCGTCTTACCTCTGTATGCTTCTACAGGTGCATACTTCACTAAATAAGATTCATTCGCGTCAAAGGTATGGTTCACGGCAAATTCAGCACTTACCGGATTGGTATAATCTCTGGTTGGAAATAAAACTCTTAAGGTGGAGTTCCAATAAGTATAAGGATATATATCGGCTGTAATATTTATTCCTTCGGCTCTTGCTTTTTCTAATTTTGCAATTAAAGCCTTAGAAGTTTCCCAATCATCTTTTTTAGCAATTTTTATATGTGAAATTTGCACTGGCATTTTAGTGATTCTTCCAATTTCAATAATTTCATCAATCGCGTCTTGGAATCTGATATCTTCACTTCTGATATGACTCATATATCTTGACTTAGCCGCTGCAGCAACTTTTGCTAGTTGTATTACTTCATCTTTGCTTGAAAAAAAGGCTTGCTCATATTCAAGTCCAGTGGATAAACCCAATGAACCTTTGTCTAATTCTTTTTGTAAAATAATTTTCATTTTATCTATCTCAGCTTGTGTTGCCTCTCTATACACATCGTTCTCTCCCATTACTTCTTCTCTTAAAGTTCCTTGACCTGTATAGTTCCCTACATTCACTGCCATTGAATGCTCTTTGAACATTTTAGCAATAGTATCCATTGCATAACTGCCTCCATCCTGACCTATAATAATAGTAGTAATGCCTTGGCTATTGGTAGGTATTGCCTCCGGATGATCATCCAAGTCTCCAAAATGATGACTATGAGAATCAATGAAACCAGGCGCTAAGACCAAACCCTTGCCATCAATGACCTTCTCATTTTGTTTGGCTTTTAATGCCCCTACTTGTATAATTTTCTTCCCTTGTATTCTTACCGAGGCACTATACGCAGGCTTACCTGTACCATCTATTAATTGCACATTCGTAATGAATTGTGTTGGTTCTGTGTTTATATTTTTTTGCGCAAATAACTGAGTAGTTAGTGTTAGCAGTAGAAAAGAAAAAACGCTTAGAAATTTTGTTTTCATTTTAATAAGTTGTGTTGCCATTTTAATAACGCTAAGAATATTTCTAAAAAATTAAATTACTATTTAAGTTACCAAAAACGAATATACATTGCAGCTACTAATCCAAGAACAATAATCACCATTGCTAAATTGGCATTGCTTAATTTATATCTAGTGCCGTCTTCTATTAAATCGTTTTCATGTTTTTGTCCGCTCTTATCTAATAAACTTACTAGCACAATCGTAATCATGGTAAATGCAAATACCAATCCCATTTGAATTAAATAAGGAATTTCAAATCCGCCATGTCCATTAGAGTAGGCTGTATATAAAATAGTTTCACTTCCTGCAAGGCCCACAATAAACTTATCAAATACAATAGATAAAATAACACCTACAATAATTCCAGTTATAGCCGCTTTTGAAGTTGCTTTTTTCCAGAAGAAGCCCAATAAGAAAACAGGGAAGATAGCAGGTGAAATATACCCTGTATATTTTTGAATAAATTCAAATCCTCCTTTTCCACCAATGCCTAAAGCATCGTTCCAGTTAATAATAATAGCAATGATTAAAGAAATTATAATAATAATGCGTCCAGTTGTTACAATTTTAGTGTCGGAAGCCTCTCTATTAATATATTTTTTATAAATATCTAAAGAATATATAGTAGAAATACTATTGGCCTTACCAGCTAAGGAGGCTACAATGGCTGCCGTTAAAGCCGCCATGGATAAGCCTTTCAGCCCAACTGGTAAAAACCCAACTACAGAAGAATAAGCATTGTCCTGATTCAAACTACCATTACTTAACATTTCTTGTTGTAATGCTCCATTTTGGTATAAAACATAAGCAGCAATACCCGGTAACACCACTAGTATGGGCATTAATAATTTTAAAAAAGCTGCAAATAAAATTCCTGTTCTTGCAGTTTTTAAATCGGCACCCAAGGCTCTTTGTGTAATGTATTGATTACATCCCCAATAATTTAAATTCGCCACCCACATACCAGCAGCCATCATGGCTAGTCCAGGTAAGCTTGAATAATCGTCAATTTGTTTTTGTGTGGCACCTGCAACTGGTTTATCAAAAATCATTTTAAAATGATCTGGTGCTACTTTTATTAAATGATTAAATCCTGCTATAGCATTACTACCATAACCAAATTTTTCTCCCACCACTGTTAAGGCTATATAAGAAGTAATTAAGCCCCCCACAGTTAATACCAATACTTGTATGACATCGGTGTAGCCAATTACTTTCATGCCTCCTAATGTAATAAACAAGGCAAATAATGCAAGACCTATCATTATTAAATGAAAGTGTGCGCCACCTGTTAAATTATTAATAGCAATGGCTCCTAAATATAAAATGGATGTAAGGTTTACAAATATGTATAAGAACAACCAAAAGATTGCCATGATCATGGCCACTGTTTCATTGTACCTTGTTTTTAAAAATTGGGGCATGGTGTAAATTCTGTTTTTCAAATACACCGGCATAAAAAATACAGCCACCACTACTAAAGAAACCGCTGCTATCCACTCATAAGCAGAGATAGCTAAACCTAGTCTAAAGCCATTACCACTCATGCCAATAAATTGCTCTGCAGATATGTTAGAGGCAATTAAAGAGGCCCCAATAGCCCACCATGTTAATTGTCCTTCTGCTAAAAAGAAATCGGTTGAATTAGCAGTGGCAGTTTGCTTGCGTTTATAAATCCAATAGCCATAGCTGGCAATTATTAAAAAGTAGAGTATAAAAACAATGTAATCATAGCTTTGCAATGCCTTAGTCATAGAGATTGGTTTTGGTCTTAAAATTAGGCTATAAACTTAAAAAGGCACCCATTAAGAGTGCCTTTTTTTCAATACCAAACCTCCAATTCTAGTCCAAACCAAGTTTAATGATGTTTCTTATTTGAAATCCCAAGTAAATAATAACCGCCCACACTAATACAATAATACCATAGGCCAATAATTCAAGCCAAATGGGCGAATGGCCTCTTCTTGCAAATAAGCTTCTGTGATTATAATTCGTTGTAAATACTAAGGGCTTGCCCCAAGGCACAGTGGTTTCGGCTTCTATATTTCCATAAACATCATTGTCAATAATATTGGCAACCAATACCAGGTTTCCTTTTTGACTTTGGTCTTTATCGGCATATTCTGCTAAAAAATAAATATTCTCATTATCATACATGGCTCTTAATGAAACAGGATAAGTATCTCCAATATATCCTGCAAATAAACCATTGCCTGGGTCAGGCACGCCAGGAATAAAATCCAATTTTTCAGCATTTGCCCACATTAAATCTACCACGCCATCTATAGTAGGTGCCGTAGCAGTTTTTAAAGCAAGTAAATCGGAAGTATTTTTAGTCGCAGTAGATACGACCACTTGGTCTGTTTTAGTGCAGTACATAAAAAATAGTACTACGAAACTGAATAGCGATACAACTTTTAAAATTTTCATACATTATACATTTATGGTGAACGTTTAAATTCCAGGTGTAAAATGACAAAATTTTAATACCCTACTAAATGACGATTCTCAGTTAATTGTATGATAGGAATCATAAATAGCTTAATTATCCTTAATTTTATAGCACAAGCATAAACACTATGAATCCCGCTTTTTCTACATTCAGTCGTTTAATTACCAACCCTATCTCTTTTGGCTTTTTTTTATTTCAAAAATTGCCAGCTGCTTTTTTTGCGGGTTTAAGAATTCATTATTTCGATGACCGTAAATGTGCAGTGCGTATTCGCTACTCTTGGTTTAGTCAAAATCCTTTTCAATCTATTTATTTTGCGGTGGAAGCCATGGCTGCAGAAATGACCTGCGGTATGTTGGCCTTTTCTCAAGTATATCAAAGAGTTCCTAAAATAAGTATGCTGGTGGTGGGCACGCAGGGCAGTTTTTTAAAAAAAGCAACAGGTACTGTTTTATTTAGTTGTGAAGATGGCCTAGCCATTCAAGAAGCCATTCAAGAAACAATTGCAACCGGTGGTGAAGGAAAAACATTAATTTGTAAGTCGGTGGGTACAAATTCAAAAGGCGAAGTAGTAGCCGAATTTAATTTTACATGGAGTTTTAAAGCAAAAAAATAATTCAATTTTATAAAAACAATATAATGAAAAAAAATCCAACAAATTTGCTAGCACTCATAATGAGCTGTTTACTTATAGTTGTTATGAGCGGTTCTTTACCAGCTCAAAAAGCAAACCCTCCAGGTTTGAAATACATTAAAGAAACAGAATTAAAAAAAGATTTATACGCTTTAGCCGATGCGCATTTTAATGGCAGGTCGGCTGGCACTTTAGATGAATTAAAAGCTTCTATGTGGATAGCAGAAAAATATAGAAGTATTGGCTTGCTTCCAGCAGGTGACGATGGTACTTATTTACAATTCTTTAATTTATGGCGCAACCATATTTCAGATAAGTCCATCATAAAAATTAATAATGTTAAATTAAAATTATGGAATGAAGTAGCCGTAGCTCAAATGGCGAATGCCTCTATTGTGGCGCCTATTGTGTATTTAGGTAATGCTTCGGATATAGATACTACAAAATTAGATATTAAAAATAAGGTGGTGGCTATTGAAGCTTCTTCTAAGGGAATCAATACTAATGTTTCTTTACCTACTTGGCGTTATAGCAGAAGTGTACAAACTAAATATGTTATGCCACTTATAAGAAAAGGTGCTTCCGCCGTTATTATTATAGCAGATGATATTGCAGAAAAAGCTTGGGACGATGCTGCTGAAAATTTTAAAAGAGGTAGCTACGATATTGATGGAGGTGCGAATGTAACCGTAACCACGACTGTGCCTGTATTATGGATGCATGCTAATGCAAAAGCAAGTTTACAAAATAACACTGCCTTTATTAATGCCAATATTGAAGTGGATAAATATAGTTACCCTTCTGTAAATATTATTGGAAAAATCAATGGAACCGACCCTACATTAAAAGATGAATACCTTTTATACAGTGGGCATCAAGACGCACATGGTATTAGAAATGCCCATAATAACGATTCAACTTATTATGGCGCCGATGATAATGCGAGTGTAGATGTAGCCATGTTAGCTAATGCAAGGGCCTTCATGAAAAACCCAGCAAAGCGTTCAATTTTATTTGTAATACATGGCGCAGAAGAAAGAGGCTTACTAGGTTCAAGATATTATGTACAACACCCAACAGTACCTATTAAAAATATAGTAACAGTATTGAATGGCGATATGATTGGTAGAAATCATATAGATAGTGCTGCCTTTATGGGCATGCAATCGCCTCATAAAAATTCAACTGAATTAGTAAACATTATTTTAGCTGCTAATAATGAAGGGCCTAAATTTAAATTAGATACTAGTTACGATAAAGTAACTCATGTAGAAGGTTGGTATTTTAGAAGCGACCATTTACCTTATGCAAGATTAGGTATACCTGCTATAATGTATACTTCATTATTACATGAAGACTATCATACACCACTTGATAATGCTGAAAATATCAATTACCCGAAGCTTAAAAAAATGGCCGACTGGATGTACCGCAGTGGTTGGAAAGTAGCCAACTTAGCGAAGCGTCCAGCAACCGATACTAATTTTAAATTAGAGCGTTAAAAATTTAATATACCGTACTAAAACGCCACTTAGTCTCATTGGCTGCGGGGCGTTTTTATAGGAAGTACTCTAGGGGAAAGAAAAATTGTATCTACGATATAGTATTCAGCTTAAAAAACTTTTGTGCCGTTTGACTGATAAGTATATCTAAAATTATAGTAGCGTTGTTTTGTTAATTTTTCAGCGTCCGATGCAGAAACAGGCAATGTAACGCCTCCTTTATAATAAGAGGTAATTTCTAGTTTTGCATATTTACCAGAAGCGGTTCTAATAACTAGTACTCTTCCTGCTAGTGGTGTAATTAAACTTGTTAATTGATCATAAGTATACCATCCCTTACCACTTCCCGTTGTAATGGCATAAGTTGGTGCGTTATCTGTTTTAAAAATAGAATCTGCTGGAATAGTTTTTAAATCATCAAATAGTCCAGAATAAATAAAGGCACCTCCTAAAGCAGGGCCACTCGTTCCGCCATTGGTTAAAATTCTAGTAGACATAAAGGCTAAATCCCATTTAGCGCTGGCGCTATCGGCACTTGGAACAATGGTATTGTTTTCTAAACTATAAAAGGTATACTTTCCTGCACTATAAGGCATTCCATTAGAAGCAATACCTAATACTGTGTCCGCGATTAAATCCTTCACCATTTTTGTACTTACTGTAACTACCGGTGTAGGAATAGTTTCAGATTTTGAACATGCCATAATTTGTATGGCTGCTATGAATACAAATGTGATTTTTAAAATTTGCTTTTTCATGTTTAATTTATTTTAGAGATTTATTTTTAATTTGATATTTAAGATTCATAAAATAAGTTCTACCTGCTAAATTGGGTAAATGAATGGCATCAATATAATTATTGATATTATCACAACCCAACTGAAGGGATATTCCATTTTGAAATTCTTTTCCTAATGCTGTGTGCAATGAATAATAACTTGGTGCAAAATCATCTCCATTATCATATACTTCATTACCATTGGTGTTATTAACCACCCATTTACTTCTGTAAATAATTCTTGCATTGGCAAAAAACCCATGCTCGTTGGTATAATTAATTTTTACTTGTGCTTTATGCTTGCTTACATTGGGAAGGCCCACATAATCGGACATAGTTAGTCTTGCACTCATATTACTAGCATTTCTAGTATACACTTTACCTGCCTTAATTTCTGCTATTTGGTCTTTGTCTGCGGTCATTAAATATTGGTAACCTCCGCTCAAAACAAGTTTATTAGTTATGTTTTGTTTAAACTCAAGTTCAGCTCCTTGAGTAAATGCTCTACCAATATTTAAATAACTAAAAATTTGTGCACCTGTTTTATAGGTACCCACTTGTTGTACTTCAATTAAATTGGTAATGTCATTTCTAAAAAATTGCGTGCTTATAAATGTTTTACTACTAGGGGTCCAGTCCCAAGAAAAGTGCACACCCGTAGAAGATTCTGGCTCTAAGGCTTTTAACAAATAATAATTATTATATAAGACACCTATTTGCCCTAAACTATTTAATTGGCCAATTACATTTAGAGCTTGTGCAGAACCAAATACACTATAATTACCTGCTGCTGCATTGGTAAAGTCTAAATACAATTGTCTAAAATCGGGTGCTTTGAAACCTTGGCCAACACTCAATCTAATTTTATGAAATTGATTTAACTTATATAGCATAGAAAGTTTGGGACTCCATGCAGAAGCATAAGTTGCATTTTTATCAAATCTAATGCCCCCTATCATAATGAATTTATCGCTAGCTGTCCACTCCCATTGGGTAAAGCCATATTGAATTGTATTTTCTTTTCTTAATTTTTCATTATCATACCTACTACTTTTCACCCCTTCCCATACAGCACCTATTCCAAAAATTCCATTCAAATTTTTGCTTACCAACCAATCGGTTTGGTTTTCAATTCTTTTAAATAAATGATTTAGTAAATCATTGTAAGGCGCACCTGAAAGCGTTAATAAATCTTGTTTAGAAATATAGTTGGTAAGATAAGTTCGAAAACTAGTTTTTAAATTCGGCGTGAAATGATAATTTAAAGTTGCACTCAAATTAGCATCGGTATTGTTTTCATTGCCATTGGAGTTAATAGTAACGCCACCATTAGAAACCGCTATATTACTTTTTATAGTTTCATTGGCAAGTCTAGTACCTAGTAAAATACTAGTATGCGAATTTAGATTCCATTTAAACTGCTGGCTAGTGGTTAGCCTAGTAATAGGAGTGGTAATTCTATTATTACTATTGGGTCGAATACTATAGCCGTCGGTAGTATAATAATTATAAAAGCCCTGGTAATTTAGAGTCTTTGAAGCAAGCGCATTGTTTAGATTTATATCCTTGGTATTATAAGTGCCATATCTTAAAGAAGCTTGCAAAGGTGTTTGAACGGAAGCGTCTGTAATGATATTAATAACCCCTGCCATGGCCTCACTTCCATACAAACTAGAAGAAGGCCCTTTCACAATTTCAATTTTTTTAATATTACCAAGTGCAATTCTATTTAAATCAAGTACGCCAGCAGTTCTTCCCACAAGTGGCTCTCCATTAATTAAAATAATAGTGTAGTCGGGATTTAAACCTTGCAATTGAACGCCAGCCCCAAAGCCACTGGTCATGGTAAGTCCGGTTTGTTCTTTCAGAATGTCGGTTAAACGAATAGAACCTGTTTGTTGAATAGTTTGCGCATTAATAAGGGTAACCGGCACCGTTAAATTGCCCAGTTTTCGTTCCGACCTAGTGGCAGTGACTACTACACTATCGCTACTTGTGAACAAGGTATCTTTCACAAAACGAACCTGTCCCCATAAGCATTGAGGAATGATAAAAAATAATAATATTATTGGCTTCTTATACATGAAGCCGCAAAGTTCATCTAAGAAAAAATGAAAAAATTATTTTGACGAATGTATTGCCATGAACAGAGCAATATTTTTACAATTATATGACAAATTAATTTTTATCTAAAACTCGCTCTATCGTATTTAGTTCACTAGAAGGAATAAAGTATTCATAAAATCTTTTATCGTCTTCCTTGCGCACACTACTTATAAGAGAAATCTCAGACTGTGTAATAAATTGGTATTTTTCGTTAATTGCGTTAATCATATCGCTTCTCACTTTTTTCTGCAGCCCCACATTTTTATCCTTAATACCTAAAACATGATTAATGTCAGCTATTTCAACTTTCATGCCTTTTTTAGAGCTTTTCATTAATAAAGAAATAAGTGCTAGTTCTGTACCCACAAAGGCCAGATTGGTAGATTTTGATTTTAATATGTTAAGTCGTGATTGCTCTAATTTTTTATTTACACTTCTATTGAATAACCATATAGAAAAAACAAACGCTGTCAATATAAAAATAATGAAAGCAATTACATAATAATAATTATCATCTAAGCCCCAAATAGGAAAGCTTAATGGCTCAAAATAATCATAAGATAGTTTTTTGGTAGTGAATTTGAGCTGCTCTGGAATATAGCTATAAATGGAATCCTTGTATAAAAAAATATCTTGATTATTCGTCCTTCTTATAAAAAATTGATTCAGTTCTGAATTTTTAGACTTGTAAATTTTATTAGTTATAAAATTAAAATAATACGCTTCATCTTGAATTAAATATATATAGCCACTATCTGTTGAAAAAAATATATTAGTAAAATTGGCAGCCACCACTAATTTTTTTGAGCTCGCATGCATGGATCCTAGCTTTACCCATTTTTTTGAAGCTAGGTCTAAATAATAACTATCATAAATTTTTAAACTTTTTTCATCTTCTGGCTTTGCAATACCGCCATTGATAATGAATTGATAAGGCACATATAGTTTACCCCCTTTCTTGTCTAGCCAATTAAATCCATTAGATACAATTTCATTATTTGTGGGCACTATATCCCATTCTTTATCTAAATAATTAAAAGCCCTTAAATGTCCATTCAATTTCCAGAAACCATAACCGCCATAACTATATATACGTTTATTCCATATAAAATTGTTGCAGTCTATATTGTAATTAATATTAATAGTAACGTCAATTCTATGAAAAGTATAGCTAGTATCAATCTTTTCTTCTAACTGATAAATAACTCCAGTTTGAGAAATAAATAAATAAAGGTTTTCCTTCGTCTTAATGAGCTGCTGTCCATTGGTTTTGAAAATGGTATGTTCTGTTGGTATGAACCTATTTTTTTGAGATAGAATAACCTTGTATTCTAGGTCCTGCAGGCTAGTAATCTTATCCAAAAAGGGGCTACTACTAACATTAAAGTGATCTGGAAGCGCTGATAAAACCTCATTAGCCCTAAGATTAAGGTCTAAAAAGATAAAAATTAAAAAAAATATATATATTGCGTATTTCATTGATAATCAATGTAAAATTAGGTAATTAACTTATTTTAAGTACTCTTTTGCTTTCTAAATATAGGAAATTACCTATTACGAAACTTAATTGGTAACTCAACTGGATATTTTATTTGTTCAATTGGTGTTTTTTTGAGAAGCTTTTGGGGGAAAGCTATGGATTTTATAAGGGAGCCGTGAAAATGGCGCCCTTTTTTTATGGCCAGTTTATAAGCCTTTTCTAATGCATTTGGTAACAATTTGGTAATATTGGCCTGAACCCCCTTTGGGCTCAAAATGGGACTTTTGTGGTGCATTATTCAAATTATAAAAAGCTTAATTATGGACTTTAATTCAATCATGAAAATTTTCTTACCTAAGGATAGAGTTTTCTTTCAATTATTCGAAGAAGTGGCTGAACATGTTTATGAAATGGGGATCAAATTAAAAGAAATGGTAAACGAGCCAGATGCCGATGTGAGAGCTAATATCTTAGCACAGATTGAAAACCTAGAACATAAGAACGACGATCTAACTCATTCAATTTTTACTGAATTAGGTAGAAATTTTATTACCCCTTTTGATAGAGAAGATATACACTATTTAGCTTCTTCATTAGATGATATAGCCGACTACATATATGCGTCTGCTAAAAAGATTAATTTTTATAAAGTAAACCCTAACGATACAGGTATACATAAATTGGCTGAATTAATATTACAAGGAACTCAAGAAACGAAGAAGGCGGTATTGGGACTTCGCAATATGAAGAATATTAAGGAAATGACAGAAGCCATGATTAAGGTAAACAGTATTGAGAATCAGGCAGACGATATTTTTGATATGAGTATCGAAAAATTATTTGAACAAGAAAATGATTTTAAAGAAGTAATTAAGAAAAGAGAAATATACCAAGTACTTGAAATTGCAACAGATAAAATTGAAGATGTATCTAATGTAATCGAATCTATTATTATCAAGTACGCTTAATTTTTATTCAAGATGAGTTTATTAATTATTATTATAGCCCTTGCGCTAATATTTGACTATATCAATGGGTTTCATGATGCAGCCAATTCTATTGCTACTGTGGTTTCAACAAAGGTGTTAACACCGTTTCAAGCAGTATTATGGGCAGCCTTATTTAATTCTGTTGCCTTCTGGATATTCAAGGACCATGCTGTAGCCAACTCAATTAGCAAAACTGTCTACAAAGACTTTATTACTTTACCTGTAATTTTTTCAGGCTTATTAGCTGCTATATTTTGGAATTTACTTACTTGGTGGTATGGTATTCCTTCTTCTTCTTCTCATACCCTAATAGGAGGCTTTGCTGGCGCTGCTATTGCACATGCTCTAATGCTTAAAGGTATTGATTATTCTTGGGCTAAAATTGTTGACAGTGAAACCATTATTAAAACAGTATTATTTATTTTTCTAGCCCCTATAATAGGTATAGTGATATCTATATTTATAACAGTAGTTACGATTATGCGTAATGTATGGTGGCGACTTGCCATTATATCTATTGCTACTTTACTTACAGTACTAATGTTTGATAAATTTGAAGACACTAAAATAAAAGAAAACGTACAAAAGTTCTATAGCATAGATAAATACCAAAAAGAAATTGCTAACATTAAAGGCGATCTTGTAACAAAGCAAGGCGATTCTAGCTTATTAGCTGCTCTTCAATTAAATGAAGGCAAATTAGAAAAAGCAAATACTTACTATAATCATTTGTTGCCTTACTTATCTGATTTTGATAATTCATCTGCAAATAAAATTGCAGCAACTGCTAAAGACAGTGGTTGGTTAAATAATGTGGCCGTAAGTAAATTAAAAGATGCAGTAAGAAACGCCAATGATTTTTTAGTACTAGAAGCAAAAGCACCAGAAAATGAAGAAGCTAAATCGGAATTCGCTATTGCAAAAGTGAAAACGGAAGAATATAAAGCGCCTTTAAAATTATACTTAGAAGGCTCCATAAACTTAGACTCTGCATTAAGTATTGTAAATAGCATTTATCCAATTGCAGATAAAAACTTGGATAAGGTAAAAGTAAAAATTAGCAAATTCGATATTGAAAAAACATTTGCAGGCGAAATTGATAAAGCAGATAATTCGATTATTGTATACGGCATAATTGGTGCTTCCATTTTATTTATGATTATCTATGTTTATGTAGAGAAAATAAAAACACCTACTGCTCACTCAGTGGCCTATATGTTTAAGAAATTACAATTATTTAGTTCGGCTGCTTTTAGTATTGGACATGGTGGTAATGATGCACAAAAAGTAATGGGTATTATTGGCGCTGCTTTAATTGCCAATGGAAGTATGCAAGACTTTAGTCAATTGCCTAGCTGGGTGCCTGTTGCTTGTTATTTAGCTATTGGTTTAGGTACCATGAGCGGCGGTTGGAAAATTGTAAAAACAATGGGTTCTAAAATTACCAAGGTAACCCCTTTAGAAGGGGTAGCTGCGGAAACTGCGGGCGCCTTTACATTGTTTTTTACAGGCCAAATGGGTATACCCGTTTCAACAACGCATACTATTACAGGATCAATTATTGGAGTAGGTGCTACAAAACGTTTAAGCGCTGTAAGATGGGGTGTAACTACGAACCTTTTATGGGCATGGATTTTAACCATTCCAGTAAGTGGTGTACTTGCAGCTATTACATTTTATATTGTGCATTATTTTTCTAAATAAATAGAATAAGTAAAATAATTTTAAAAAAATATACCCACAAAAAAGCCCTGATAAATCGGGGCTTTTTTTATAATCAATATCGGTAATAATAATTTTAAATTTTTTAAAATAAATACTATAAAAATTATTTTGATTGTATTGTATGAATTTTAGTTTGTCTTACATCTATATACTCAAAACTAGTTCCATTAAAATAGCCGTTCTGTTCTAAAGCTACTCTTACTGGCTTATCCCAGCCTACTAATGTATGCGTAGCATTTAATTCAATAGAATAACAGGTATTGGCCTTCATCTTGTAATCACCAGAACCTGGAACACCATTTTGCATATCCCACATTCCAATGGTAGTGCCTGCTGCATGGCCATGAAATCCAATTGGATGTGTATATATACTTGGGTTAATACCTGCAGCCTTGGCATTGGTTAATGCTTGTTTTAAAATAGTATTTCCCGATTTACCTATCGCAAATTCATTAGTTAAAAAATCTTGTAATTGATTGGTTTTAGTAAAGGCCGCTTGCAAGGCGGTAGGTACTTCTTTTTCTGTAGGTAGTAAAACATAGGCTTGTTCTTGCACATCAGAATTCAATCTTAAATAAGTAATACCAAAATCTACATGTAGAAAATCGCCTGGTCTAATCACCTCATCTTTTTCATTACTAACTCTTCTTTGAATTTCAATAGAAGGATGAAACCAAGTAATAAGGCCTTTGTCGCTTAATTGTTGTCTAAACCACCAAACAAGGTCTTGCGTAGTAGTGACATTAGGCTTAATTACTTTATTACTGAAGCCTTCTATAATAATAGCATGTGTTATTTTTAATAAGCTTGGATACAATAGCATTTCTTTTTCGGTTCTGGTTTCTAACCAACTTACCCCTAAGGGTTCCGCAGAAACTATTTTCGCCTTCTCAGTTTCATTTAAATTTTGCATGAACTCAAGGTATTCTGTATGATCTAAGCCATCGGCATGTCCATAGTCGGCAGAAGTATTAATTCCAATTTTTGTAGGGTTTAGTTTTCTTAATAAAGCAGTAAGTGCATCCCATTGATTAGGAAAAGCAGCTACATCCCAAGCGGCCGCAATTTCCGTACCAACAGCATATCTTGCCACTGCATATTTTTCAACCGTGTTTTTTTCTTTGTTTCTATAAAATACAAGTATGGTTCTACGACGCGCCGAAATCCACTCTGCAGGCAGCATGGTTCTTACTATAGGATCTTCATTGTATTCTCTTGTTATAAGCACCCAGCAATCTATTTGTGCTTTATCCATTAAACTTGGCAATAAATTATTGTATCGGTCTGCCAATACTTCATTGATAATACTAGCTTGTGCTCGAAGGGGTTTTACTTGTGCAGTAGCCTCTATAAAATTAGCACCTATTAATAATTGTAATGTGAGAATGAGTAAAAATGTACGCATCGGATATATTTGAATAATGATAAAATAGGTTCAACGAAAAACCGAATAACTAAATTAACTACTAAATTTGCAAATATGGTTTTTTTAAGAAAATTTATGTTGGGAATTTTAGTTTTGGTATACAGCACTATTGCAGGGCAGGACACAAGCTATACCCAACTCAGTACCATTGTGGTGTCTGCCAATAAATTAAAAGAAAAAAGAATAGAATCTCCGCTAGCCATATCCATACTCTCTCCTAAAATAATTGATGAAGCAAAAGCACAAAGAATTGACTTTTTATTAAATAAAGTAAGTGGTGTATATATGCCCACTATTGGGAATGAACAACATATGATGTCCATTAGACAGCCTATTTCCTTAAAGGGCCTTTATTTATATTTAGAAGATGGCATGCCCATTAGAACCAGTGGTTTATTTAGCAGCAATGCCCTTATTGAAATAAATAGTAGCAATATTCATAGTATTGAAATTATTAAAGGTCCTGCCTCGGCCTTATATGGAGCTGAGGCCATTGGTGGTGTGGTTAATATTTTAACAACCCCAGTTCCTACTAAGGCCAATACTTTTATAAGTACTCAAATAAATAATACAGGTTTTAAAAAATGGGATCTAAGTTGGGGCGCTCCAAGTAAAACAGGTGGCTGGTTAATTACTGGCGCATGGACCGATCAAAAAAAGGGCATTACCGAGTACAGCGATTTTTCTAAAAAAGCATTGAGTATTAAAAGAAATTTTCGAGTAAACGATAAATTGAAAGGATACCAAAACCTTCAATACATTAATTACTATACTCAAATGACAGGCTCCTTAGATAGTATTAAATTTTTTCAGAAAAATTTTGGCACACAACAAAATTTCACCTTTAGAAAAATTGATGCAATTCGTTTTAGACAAAACCTAGAGTACAACTGGAATAAGCAGTCTAATACAACGCTTAATTTCATGTATCGTAATAATACCATGGACCAGAACCCTACTTATTCTATAGCGTCTACTAACAACCCAACGAAATTCAAAGGGCAAGTGAATAGCAACCATTTTGATGCCTATGTACTAGACCTTCAACATGTATGGAGTATTCCTATGCTAAGTAGCAAAATTATGCTGGGCGGTTATTGGGATATTACCCATCAAAATTTAATTGCCCACTATATAGATATTATAAAAGACACTAGCATTGGTAAGTACACAAAATATAATTACCCTAGCAAGGATTCACTTATAACCAATTACAATACTCAAATTAGTAATAAAGCTATTTACTTTAATTATATCGCCAATTTGAATAAAGCCATTCGTTTGAATATGACCATGCGCTATGATAATTTTGAATATCTTTTTAACAATCTACTTCCTCTTGGAACCCCATCTGCAAAAAATAATTTTACACAGTTCACGCCTAAAATAGGTCTTACATATAATCACAGCCATTGGGGCAGCTATATTAATTATAGCAAGGGCTTTGTACCTCCACAAATAACCGAAATATACAATGCCATTAGGGTGCCTTATTTATTGCCACAAGATTTTTCCAATAGGGAAATAGGCGCTTGGTACCAACATAAAAAAATAAGCGCAGAAGTTTCTATATATTCTTTGCAAGGAAATAACGAAATTATTTCAGTGAGACAAACAGATGGTGTAAACTTAAATCAAAACTCCGGAGCTACAAGCCATATGGGTATTGAATATCAAGTACGCTATCAATTAGCACCCAATCTGGAAATAAGTTTGAATGGATCCAATACGCGACATCAATATTTAAACACTATTATTAAAGGCATGGATGTAAGTGGTAAAGAAATGAATGCGGCCCCGCATGTTTTAAATAACCTAGGTATTACTTGGAAGCCAACTAAAATTGTACGAGGTGCACTAGAATGGATACATCAATCAAGTTATTATATGGATGAAACCAATGCTACTAAGTATCCTGGCTTTGACTTATTGAATGCCAGGTTCGGACTTCAATTAAAGAAATCGGAACTATGGTTGAATGTATTAAACCTTACCAATACTTACTATTCTACCATGGCTACCAAAAACTTTAGTGTAAAAGGAAGCAGCGCTTATTCTTATTATTTAGGAGAGCCAAGATCCATTACCATTGGATGGCGATGGTATATTATTGATTAATTCTAATTCTCATACCTCCCATGCCACCGCCTCTTTGCATGTCTTCCATAATTTTTTTCATACTCTCTGCAAATTGCGCACGATTCATTTTATCTCCTTTAGTAGGTTGCTTTAATTCTTTGGCAGCATACTTAGCTGTAAACTCAGTAGCAGTAATCACATTGCCCCCATTATCACTATCTACTTCTAGAATAGCGCCTGGTAGTCCCGCATAAGCATCAGGCCCAACCGATACAGGAATTGACTCTGTATACCAAACCACTAATTCAATTTCTTTAGGTTTTACAGGTGCTGCTGTATCTGCGTTGTTTCTATTTCTTCCACCACCAATTCGCATACTCATTTGTTGTGGAGCAATCATAGTAGTTGCTTTTTTACAAACAAACTTTGCAATGGTTTTAGTTTCTTCCGATAATTTCCAGTTAATAGGTTTCAAAGAATCTACAATTAAAAATTCTTTCTCAAATAAAGAACGAGACTCATATTGCATTTGATTAGCAATATCGGTATAGGTTGCAGTTTCAGGCATTCTAAAAGCAAAACGCATTCCACCTCTTTCTCCACCACCACCGCTATTAGCAAATGGGTCTGGAGCTTCTTCTTCTGGTATGGTTTTAAACATACTTGCTTGTTCATTAAATAAAAGCTCAAACTTATCAGTTCTAAACTCAGGAATACGCGCCCTCATTTCAGGGTCGGTAATCATTTTATGCATGTTCACTTTTCTTTCGAAAATGAGCTTGCCTTCTTTTACTTGAGAGAATGCAGTTGCAAAAGCTACAAGCATTACTGTTAGTACTAAAAATATTTTACGCATATTGTTTATTTTAAAAATTTGTATTTTAATAAAGATTTACTAAAGATAATTAATTCATACGAATCATCACATTTCTTGGACCGCCGCCGCCTAAACCCGATTTTTGTAAGCTATACACGAAGCTTACTAAGAAGTACTGGTTAATAACGTTGTATTGTTGATCCACAATTTGGTTCTGCGATACATTTCGACTAATGCCTGCATTCTTGTTTAATAAGTCAAAGGCGCTAAATCTTAATTCTGCCTTTTTATTTTTCATGAAAAACTTAGAGAAACTCGCATTCCAAATAGGTATAGAAGTATTATAGCCTTCAGCCCTTCCAGAGTTAATGGTATAAGTAAAGCTTTGATTGATTAAAAAGTTTTTAGGTAGATAATTATTCATCTCCGCGCTAAATACCTTTGTTAAATAATTTGTATTTAAAGCTGAATTAATAGCGTTATTGGTTTTGCTATAAGAATATCTAGTAGATAAATCTATATCAACAATTTCATCTAATTGAAAGCTATAAGATACAGAGGGTCCAAATGATTTAGTAACAATGGTATTTAATAAAGCATTCGCATAAGATATATTATTACTTACACCCCCGTTTAATCCAAAGTTCATTCTTGAATATATTTTCTTTAATCCAAAACCATAATTCACACTACCATTCACACGGTAGGCGCCATTCACGTTCACTGGTTTTGATAAGGTAACTCTGCTTGGCAAAATACTATCATAATTCACAATAGAATTATTGGTAGCAGAGGCATTTAAATTAGCAAAGAAATTTCTTCCTGATATAATTTTAGAAGAGAAGAAACGCATATTTAAATTATGTACATAACTTCTTTTCAAATCGGGATTACCAATGGTTTGTCTATTAATATTACTTTGATCTAGTACTGGTTGCAACTGCGTTAAAGAAGGTTGATTGGTAGAAGTACGGTAATTAATATTTAAATTCTTCGTTTGAGAAAAATTGTATTGATACATGGCCGTTGGCAAGATGTCTTGAAAACTTTGATGAGGCTTTGTACCTGCAGTTACATTCTCACCTACCAATTTGGCTTTTTGTAAACTAAAGCCTGTAGAGAAATTATACTTTTTTTGGTTGGTTCTAAAGTTTAAACCTCCTCCACTATAAGTATACTCGCTATTAAATTCATTGGTAAGCTTTGTATTTAATTGATCATATTTTTCCGTACCCGTATTTTTATCAAATACTTTTTTACTTGTCTTTCCAATACTTTGACTTAAGTAAGCATTGAATTCAAGTAATGATTTTTTACCCAAGGGCTCGGTATACACTACATTGGCTGAATAAGTAGTAGTACTACCTTTTCTAATATTTTGTTGGTCTAAAATAGAGTCTTTTAACAAAACACCACCGCTTCCGTAAATGAATTGATCGGTAAACTGTGTGCCAATAGCATTAGACTCATTATAACTATTGGTAATAGTAGATGAAATAGTTCTCCCTTTTTTTGCAAACTTTTTTCTTAATAATAAATTACTAGCTGCATTGCTTGCATCGGTCACACTTGTAGATGCAGAACGAGTGGCATTGGTTTTCGTTTTAAAAGCGTCGGGTAAAAAAGTTTCTGTAGTATCGTAAGATTCAGAAGTACCGTGTTGCTTTCCAATACTAGGCGTAAATTTATAAGAGAAAGTTTCTGATACAGTTTGGTCTATGGTGCTGCCATAGCTTTGCTGTTCGTTTCTAGTAACAGACCTTGAATTAGAAGTTCTATTAAATAAATTACCCGGCGTTAAATTTTGTGTGAAAGAATTACTATTATTATTACGCTCTACATCATTCAATGAAAAATTAGCATTGAAATTTGTTTTCTTATTATTGAATAAATTAGAATAATTACCGCCACCTGAATAGGTGGTAGCTAGACCTTGTGCATTATTATCCGTGCCACCACCGCCTCCAAAATTAAGTGTAATTCCACCTCCACCACCTGGTCTTCCACCACCACCACCAGAAAAGTTCGTAATGTCCCTAGTCGAGAACCCTTGTCTATTGGTATTATTAGCCGTTCCAATTAATGAGTATTGTTCGTCATTATTTAATCTATTCCAATTGCCTTGTGCATCAAATCTACTTGGTGTTCCAGCGCCTCCTGTTAATTTTCCAAAATTGGATTGGTTTCTATCTTTTTTTACTTTTAAATTTATGGCAGTCTCTTCCGTTCCATCGTCGATGCCTGTAAACATAGCTTGATCCGATTTGCGATCATATACTTGTATTTTATCAATTGCATCTGCTGGTAAATTTTTAGTCGCCATTTTAGGATCGCCTGTAAAAAATTCTTTCCCATTCACAAATACCTTAGTCACTGTTTTTCCATTCACTGTAATCCCACCCGACTTATCTACTTCAATGCCTGGCATTTTTTTCAATAAATCTTCCACTACTGCATTCGGTGGTGTTTTAAAATTTTCAGCGTTAAACTCAATAGAGTCGCCATTGATAACCACTGGAGGCCTTCGTGCAGTAACTGTAACTGTTGATATTTTACTAGCATCTTCCAAATAAATATTATTGAGATTCAATACCGGTGTGGCGCCTGTTTTAAAAGCAAACCATTGTTGTTGATAGCCTACATAAGAAATAGACAATAAATATTTTCCAGCCGGCACATTCTTAATGGTGAAAAAACCTTGGTCGTTACTTCTAGCAAAACTCACTAAAGAAGAATCCAGTGAGCGCACTAAAGAAACAGTTGCATAAGGCAGGGCTCTTTTAGCTACACTATCCATAATAGTTCCTTCTATTTGAACATTCTGCGCTATAGATACATAACTCATTAATAATAAGCCATTTAGAACAAGAAGCCTTAGTATACTGGTTTTTTTCATATTAGTAAAATTACGACTCCATTCGTAAATGGGTAGTTTTTGAAGCATTTTTATTGATAAACGGCAATTCAAAAGCAAATTTGAAGTCTATTTTTTCACCTATTTAGCTAACTTTCAAAAAAATTACCAATGAGAAAATATACAATTACCTGCGTTTTTAGTTGGACGCTATTAATGATGTTTGGTTTAACCAGCAGCTACGCACAACCCAAAACAAATGCTGTAAAAGACAGTACCCAATTTACAAGCTTTAAAGGCATGCCTTTAAAAGCAACTAGAGCCATTGCCATGAAAACTAGCGAAGGCACTTGGACCTCTTTAGCGATTAGCCCAGATGGGAAAACGATATTGTTCGATTTAATGGGAGATATATATAGTATGCCTGTAGAAGGTGGTAAAGCAACAGCCATTACAAAAGGAATGGCTTACGACAATCATCCTAGCTATAGCCCAGATGGTAAAAGAATTTTATTTATTTCTGATAGAGGAGGTGCAGAAAATTTATGGTATATAGATATTGCTAAAAAAGATACCATTGCTTTAACCGAAGATCAAAATCAAAATTTTCCAGGCGCTGTGTATACGCCAGACGGTAATTATATAGTGTATACCAAAGGAAGAAGAAATACAAAATTGTATTTGATGCATAAAAATGGAGGCGCAGGTACAAATTTAATTTCTTTACCTGCTGCATTAAAAACAATTGACCCTGCAGTGAGTGCAGATGGAAGATTTATTTATTATTCTTCAAGAATGAGTGCTTGGAACTACAATGCCATGTTACCTCAATATAGCATTGGTGTATATGATAGAGATAAAGGAACCACACGCACCATTGCTTCAAGATATGGTTCTGCTTTCACACCTGTTCTTTCTAAAGATGGAAAATGGTTAGTATACGGAACAAGATTTGAAGATAAAACAGGACTAGTAAAACGTAATTTAAACACAGGAGAAGAAACATGGTTGGCCTACCCAGTTCAAAGAGATGATCAAGAGTCTATTGCAGTGTTAGGTGTATTACCTACTATGACTTTCACGCCCGATAGTAAAAATTTATTAGCTTCTTATGGTGGAAAAATTCATAGCATTGATATTGAAACCGCTGCACAAAAAGAAATTAGCTACACAGTAGATGCATCTATTGAAATGGGACCTGAAGTGCTTTTCAAATATCCTATCAAGGATACTAGTGCTGCACAAGCCACTCAAATTAGAGATGCAGTTCCTTCAGCGGATGGAAAAAAATTAGCCTTTACAGTATTGAATAAATTATATGTAATGGACTATCCAAATGGAACGCCTAAAAAATTAACGAATAATAATTTTACAGAAGCGCAACCCATTTGGAATTCAAATGGTAAGACAATTTATTTTGCTACCTGGTCTGAAAATGGGGGTAGTATTAGAAGTATTGATATTGCTTCAGGCAAAGAAACAATACTTACTAAAGAAAACGCTTTATACCAAGGTTTAGCCATTAATGAAGCAAAAAATAGAATTGTCTTTAATAGAACCACTGTACAAAAGTTTCAAAATTCTAAAGACCCGACCTATGATGACGAAGAAGATGAATTATGTTGGTTAGATTTAAATGACGGTAGTATTCATGTAATTGACAAAGCGGATGGTCGCAGCAATGCCCATTTTGTAAATGGCGAAGACCGTATATATTTAAATAAATATGGAAAATTAACTTCTATCCAATGGGATGGTGGAGATGAAAAAGAAATTGTAAAAATTACAGGCATTACCACTTTCGGTAGTGTTGCAAAAAGCAAAGGAAAACCTGTTGCAGATGTTTTAGATTTAGATGAAGAAGAGGAAGATGCCGCTAAAGAAAATAATCCAGCATCTAGTGCTAATACCATTTTAATGTCTCCATTAGGTAAAGCAGCTATCGCTCAAGTCAATAACAATATTTACTATATCACTATTCCACAAGCGGGTAAATTAGTAGACATTTCTGTAGCTGATGCTAAAAACGCAGCCTTCCCTAGTAAACTCTTAACCGAGATGGGTGGCGAGTTTCCAAGTTGGGAAGCGAATGGAAAAATTATTCATTACAGTTTAGGGGCTGCGCATTTTACTTATGATATAGAAGCATCTTATGCATTTGATGATAGTTTAGCGGTGGCTAAAAAAGCAGAAGCCGCTATTAAAAAAGATACAACTGTTAAAGACAGTACCAAAAAAGAAACAGCGAAGAAAGCAGAAAAGAAAGAAGACCCTAAATACAAAGCTACTGAAAATTGGGTGAAAGTATTTTATGAAAAAGATATGCCTACTACACATATTTTATTAACCAATGCAAGAATTATTACCATGAAGGGGGATGAAGTTATTAGCAGAGGAGATATATATGTAGTGAACAATCGTATTAAAGCCATTGGTAAATCGGGTAGTTTAAAAGTGGCCAGTGGAACCGAAAGAGTAAATGTCTCGGGCAAAACAATTGTTCCTGGTTTTGTGGATACACATTCTCATATGTGGCCAAGCTGGGGCATTCATAAAACACAGGCTTGGGTATATGCAGCCAACTTAGCATATGGTGTTACAACCACTCGTGACCCTCAAACGGCTACTACCGATGTATTAACTTATAGCGATATGGTAGATGCAGGTATGATGATGGGGCCAAGAGTATACTCCACAGGACCTGGTGTTGGTTATTGGTCATACAACTTAAAGGATTCAGCACAAGCAGAATCGGTATTAAGTCAATACAGCAAATACTATAATACTAAGTATATTAAAATGTATTTAGTAGGGAATCGTAAACACAGACAATGGGTAATACAGGCTGCTAAAAATCAACAATTAATGCCAACAACCGAAGGTGGTCTAGATTTTAAATTAAACATGACTAATTTATTAGATGGTTACCCTGGTCACGAGCACTCTATTCCTATTTATCCTTTATATGATGATGTGGTGAAAACAATTGCAGCTTCTAAAATGACAGTAACACCTACTTTACTTGTTTCTTATGGTGGTCCATGGGCAGAAAACTATTATTATGAAAATGAAAATCCTTATAGCAACGAGAAGATGCAATACTTTACACCTTATGAAGAATTAGCGGCAAAATCACGTCGTCGTGCTACTTGGTTCTTACCTGAAGAACATGTATTCCAAAAACATGCAAAGAGTATGAAAAAAATTGTAGAAGAAGGTGGACTCGCAGGTATTGGAAGTCATGGACAATTACAAGGGCTAGGATACCATTGGGAGCTTTGGTCTATGCAATCTGGAGGAATGCGTAATATAGATGCTTTGAAAACAGCTACTATTTTAGGTGCCACTGGACTTGGTTTAGATAAAGATTTAGGAAGCTTGGAAGTGGGCAAATTGGCGGACTTACTTATATTGGATAAAAACCCTTTGGATAATATACGCAATACCAACACAATAGATTTAGTTATGAAAAATGGTCGTCTATATAATGGTAATACATTAGATGAAGTGAAGACGGGCAAACATAAATTAGATCGTTCCGAGTGGTTAGATAAAAAGCCTATTAAAAACACCAAGGTGGAAGATTAATCAATAATTAATGGTAAGTTTAAATACTAAAAAAAGAATTATATGAAAAACTCAAGAAGAAAATTTATACAAAACGCATCTATTGCAATTCTAGGTGCTAGTTTAAAACCAAGTGCTTTATGGTCAAATACCTATAAAGCTTCTAAAAAAAATATAATAGGAGTTCAATTGTATTCAGTGCGTGAGGATATGTACAAAAAACCTTTAGAAACATTAACGGCTATTTCTAAAATGGGTTTTGAATATGTTGAACATGCCAACTATGTAAATAGAAAATTCTACGGATGGACTGCTCCAGAATTCAAGAAGGTATTAGGCGACCTAGGATTGAAAATGCCTAGCGGACATACTGTAATGGGCACAAATCATTTTGATAAATCTAAAAATGATTTTACCGATGCTTGGAAGCTTACGGTGGAAGATGCTGCTATCATGGGACAAGAGTATGTTATTAGTCCTTCCATGGATTATAAATTAAGAAGTACTTATGATGGTTTAATGCAACAATTAGACTTATTTAATAAATCGGGTGAATTATGTAAAGCAAGTGGTATGAAATTCGGCTACCATAATCATGAATTTGAATTTATAGAAAAATTGAATGGTACTTTAATGTATGATTTAGTCTTACAAAATACCGATCCTAATTTAGTGGTGCATCAATTAGATTTTGGTAATATGTATGGTTCAGGCGGAAGAGCTGCTGAGTGGATTAATAAATACCCTGGCCGTTTCCAATCACTGCACATTAAAGATGAAATTAAAGCTGAAAACGGGAAAGGTGAAATGAACGATGGTTTTGAAAGTACCATTTTAGGGGATGGGGTGGTAGATCCTAAATCTATTGCTTTACTTGCTAAAAAAATTGGAGGTGCACACCATTATATTATTGAACAAGAATCCTATCAAGGCAAGTCTCCATTAGATTGCATAAAAATAAATTTAGAAAGAATGAAAACTTGGGGTATCTAAACAAACCTCTTGTACTAAAAGCACAAACCTTAAAAGTTTGTGCTTTTTTTTGCTTAAATTGAATCCAATAAATTTTATAAGTTTTATGAGAAATACTGTCAATTCAAATAATATCCACTTTACTATTAAGCGCTTTGTTCAATTATGTTTGATTTGTATCCCCCTGCTTTGCTCTTTTATAAGCAAGGCGCAAAAATATAGCGCTAGCGAAATAGCAAGATGGGAAAAACATGCTAAACAAGTGAATATTATTAGAGATGAATGGGGTATTGCTCATGTATATGGCAAAACCGATGCAGATGCTATATTTGGTTTAATGTATGCACAAAGTGAAGAGAATGTAGGTCAAATAGAATTGAACTATTTAGAAATGTTAGGCCGCACTGCGGAGGTGAAAGGGCCTTCTGCCATTTATGAAGACTTAATGATGCGCCTTATTCAAGATAGTACAGCCGCCATAAATGATTATAATAAAAGTCCTATTTGGTTTAAGGAATTATTACAAGCCCATGCCGATGGATTGAATTATTATTTATACAAACATCCTGAAGTACAACAAAAAGCCATTACATATTATAAACCATGGTATCATTTAATGTGGACAGACGGAAGCGTTTCTCCCACTAGAACTGGTGGTATTAAAACTGAACAGGTGGCTTCTTTTTATGGACAAATACCAGGTGCTGAAAAATTCGTGGTAAATAATAACGAGGAGCCTTATGCATTAGAAGAAAAAATACAAAAAGGATCTAATGGATTTGCAATTGCGCCTAAGCATAGTAAAAATGGCAATGCCTTATTATATATTAACCCGCATGTGCCATTTTATTTTAGATCCGAAATACATATGGTAAGCGAGCAAGGCTTAAATGTGTATGGTGCCGTTACTTGGGGTCAAATGTTTATTTACCAAGGCTTCAATGAACGCTTAGGTTTTATGCATACTAGTAGCTACGCCGATGTAGCCGATGTCTATGAAGAAAAAGCAACTAAAAATAAAACAGGCTGGGTTTCATATTATGAACAAAGTCTTCAGCCCATTAAAGAAAGAAATATTCCTATACAATATTTGGAAGATGGTCAAATAAAAACAAAATCATTTACAACTTATCGCACATTACACGGACCCGTAATGGGATCTAAAAATGGTAAGTGGTTAAGCTTACAAGAAAATAATCGTTCCTTAAATGCCTTAATAGAATGTTGGACAAGAACTAAGGCCACTAATTTAAAAGAGTATGAAAAGGCTTTATCCTTACTAGGTAATAATAGTAATAACACAGTCTATGCCGATGCAGATGGCTCTATTGCATACTGGCATGGCAATTTCATGCCCAAAAGAAATAAGGAATATGATTTTAGTTTACCTGTAGATGGTTCTATCAAAGCCACGAATTGGTTAGGTGTGCATGCGCTTAATGAAATAGTGCAAAGTATTAACCCCATTAATGGTTGGTTACAAAATTGCAATGCCACTCCTTTCACCGTGGCTGGCATAAATAGTCCAAAAGAAAAAGACTACCCACATTATATGGCACCCGATGGCGAGAATGGACGCGGTATTAACGCAGTTAACTTACTTAGTAAAATAGATAAAATATCCTTAGATGAATTAATTCAAATGGGATACAATAAACACTTAGCTGCTTTTGATATTTTACTGCCTTCTTTTATGACGTATACAAAAACGATTTCTTTAAATGAAAGAGAAAAAAAGGCAATAAACTATTTAGCTAATTGGAATGGCGATGCGAGCATTTCCTCTGTGGCCACAACTATTGCTATTGAATGGGCTAATAACTGGTCTAAAGAAATTCCTCCTGCTACCACAGAAGAAGCCACTACACAAATCATAAAAAAATATGAGCAAATGGTTCAAGCTGTTTCGAATGAAAAGAAGTTAGCGCTTTTAAATGCAGCATTGAATCAATTAGAAAAAACCTATGGTAACTGGGAAATCCAATGGGGCGATCTAAATAGATACCAAAGAGTGAACCCAGGAGAGAAATTCGATGACAATGCACCAAGTATAGCGGTAGGACAAACCTCTTCTAAATGGGGCTCCCTGCCTGCATTTGAGAGTAGAAGGTATGATAATACTTTAAAGCGCTATGGTTATTCTGGTAGTAGTTTTATTGCAGCAGTAAGTTTTGGAAAAAAATTAGAAGCAAAAACAATTATCACGGGAGGGCAAAGTCGTTTTGCGAATTCAAAACATTTTACAGACCAGGCTCAAAAATATATCGATGGCGATTTTAAAACCATTCATTTTTATAAAGATGATGTTTTAGCACATGCAGTTACATCATATAAACCAGGGTTTTCTAAATAGTGATCATAGAGCTTTGACATAAAAGCAGCTTTCACCAAGCCTGCTAAATTTTTAACTTCTAATTGTTGCATCATTTTTGTACGGTGCCCTTCAATAGTGCGTTTGCTATGGCCCACTTCATAAGCAATTTGCTTACTAGAAGCCTCTTCGCAAATGCGCACTAAAATATATTTATCATAAGTATGCAACCTATGAACTTTCTCTGTTAGCTTAATTTTATCCATGTGATTTACCATATTAAACACTTTGTCAGCGGTACGATTACAGAAATATATTTTTTGAAGCCTTGCCATTTCAAGTGCTTTGGACCATTCTTGTTTTGAAACATTGCGCGCTACAATCACCGATATACCATTTTCTATTAATTGATACAAATAAGCCTCATCCTGTTCATTAAAAACAACCATCACACCCATCTTGGTTGTAAGTGCTTTTATTTGATGCATAGTAGCAGGATGGCCAAAATTAAACATGGCAGTATCAACTACTAATACCATAGGTAAGGCCTGTTTAGATTTATCATAGGCTAAATAACCATTCAATTCCTCTATACCTTTGATGATATGGTAGCCTATTAACTGCGGATTGTCTTTAATAAGTAAACTACATCCCATTGCATATACAATTTGTGTATCACAAATGATTACTTGAGTTTGCATCTTTATTGCTTTTTAATTGAATGGCAATTAACTAAATTCATTATAACACATTGATATACAGGCAACTATATTATACAAAAGGTTTTTAATTGCATTGTGATTTATCCCATTGAAGTATTTTCGAAATGAGCATTAAGTAAGATTAATTTATAGGCTATAGTAGTTGTGAAATTAATGGCTATAATAATTTGTTAGTATTATATATTTTATAACTTCATTGTATATTATACTAACCTATACTAACCCTCTTGTACCGCGTTGACAACCATTCGTAACTTATTTTACCCTTTTGTTCCAGTAGGACATTTGAAAGTGTGGGTCTTGGCCCCAGCCTTGGATAATCCAGATCCGAATTTAGCCTACTATTATGATTTTAGTCAAAGCATTGAAGAATATACACGCGTCTTTGCAGAACTAGAACTTCCATGGAAATGGCAACCCGTCACTTTAGAAAATTATAAAATAATTGTGCAAGAAATTGCACATGAAAGAGAAAAAGGAATTCATTTTCCTGTAGTATTAAACTTATGTGATGGTGATGAAATTAATGGAGCACCAGGTGTTTCAGTAATTAAAGCTTTAGAAGCAAAACAATTAGTATACACTGGTGCTAATGATTATTTCTACGATATCACTACTTCTAAAATTCCCATGAAAAAAGCTTTTGATGAAGCAGGGGTTGCTACACCAAAATGGGAAGCTATTAGAGATAATAATATTAATGCTAAAGAAATTATTGAAAAATTAGGAAGTCCTTTAATAGTGAAGCCGGCTGTATCTGGTGGCAGTTTAGGTGTGGGTGTAAAAAATGTAGTAGAAACAGAACTAGAATTAGAAACACAATTATCAAAAATGTTTGAAGGATACAGAGGATGGAATTTATCTTCTGATGGTATTGTAGCAGAGTCCTTTGTGGAAGGACCTGAATATACGGTGATGATTGTTGGAAGCCACACCCATCCGGAGTATGCTAAAATTTATCCGCCAGTAGAAAGAGTCTTTCACGCGTCTCTTCCAGAAAAAGAAAAGTTTTTATCCTTTGATAGACTATGGGAAATTTATGAGGACGAGACACCCATGCCTGAAGATGAAAATTTTTATCAATACCAATTAGGGGATGAATCTATTCAAATGGCTGTTCAAAAAGTTTCATGGGATGCGTATGTGGCCTGCAATGGAACAGGCTATACAAGAGTAGATGTTCGAATAGATAATAAAACAGGTGAAGCCTACGTCTTAGAAGTAAATGCGCAGTGTGGTATTAGTGAAGACGAGAACTATACTTCTATTGGTGCTATTTTACGTTATGCTAATCAAAGTTTTACAGAACTCGTCATTCATATTATTAATGACGCATTCGCTAGAAGAAAAAAATAAATTTATGCGCCCCCTTCCCACTATTTATAATGCTGAGAGTTTCAAAGATTTAAAAATTTGTGTTTTACAACCAGACTATTCAACCTCTAAAGTAGATTATCAACATTACGATCCGAAAAGAGACCTCTCTACCATTATGCCAGAAGCGCATTTTGATCATGTTTATTTAAATAAGCTTACTACTTATCAGCAATTAAAAGAACTCAAAGATAAAAATTACGATATCTATATTAATTTATGCGAAGGTTATTTAGAATGGACAGTCCCTTCTATTGATGTAATTATGAGTTTGGATTTATTAGGACTTCCTTATACTGGACCTAGCACAAATTTGTATGACCCGCCAAAAACCATTATGAAGTATTTGGCTTTTTGCGAAGACGTGAAAACGCCTGCTCATATTCATATAGAATCGGAAGAAGATATTACTCAGCTTCCAGGCAATTTGCAATTTCCTTTATTTGTAAAACCTGCCAAAGCGGGTGATAGTCTAGGTGTAGACAATGCTTCTAAAGCAAATAATACTGCTGAATTAATCACCAAAGTGAAAAGCATATTAGCAGAATTTGGTTCTGCCTTGGTAGAAGAATATATTGATGGCCGTGAATTCACTGTTTTAGTTTGCGCGAATGCAGATGGTAAAACTTGTACCAGCTTTGTACCGGTTGAATATATTTTCCCTGAAGGCTTTAGTTTTAAAACCTACGCCTTAAAAACTTCTGAATTACATCCTACTGCCAATATTCCTGTATCGGATACTGTCTTGGCTACTAAATTAAAAAATATTGCAGAACAAGTATTCATGTCTTTCAATGGTGTGGGTTATGGAAGAATGGATTTTAGAATGAATGAGAAAGGAGAAATATTTTTTCTTGAAATTAATTTTACCTGTTCTGTTTTTTATGCCGAAGGTTATGAAGGTTCTGCCGATTATATTTTACTGCACGATGGAGCGGGACAACGTGGCTTCTTAGAAAGAATTATTATTGAAGGCATGGCGCGCTATAGAAGAAAAGAAAAAGTATTTAAAATTAAAGGGAATGCAATTTCCGGATATGGCATGTATGCAAAATGGGACCTGCCAAAAGGCACTATATTATTTCAAGGGGAAGAAAAATCTCAACGCATTGTTACCAAAAAATTTGTAGATGAAAATTGGGATGAGCGTGAGAAATTAAATTTTAGAAGATACGCCTATCCTATTAGTAAGGATGTATATATATTATGGGACTTACAACCCGAAGAGTGGTCTCCTCAAAACCACCACTGCGATGCCAACTGCAGTTATATGGGCTTAAATGTAGTAATTACTAAAGATGTAAAAAAAGGAGAAGAGCTTACCTTGGATTATGGATCCTTTTTAGATGAAACCATGGAACCTTTTAATTGTAATTGTGGTTCTGCTAATTGTCGCGGCCTTATTAAAGGTAATGCCGGCAATAAAATTTAGCCTAGAATTTCTTGCCTTTTGTTCCCCCTAAGAATGTTTTTTTTATTATATTCATAGTAACGATTGCTTACTTTAAAACCTGTATATGAAAAAACAATTACTTCTGTTGACTTGCCTATTAGCTAGCACACAATTTGTAACGGCTCAAAAAAAAATAAATATAGATAGCCTTGCTGGCTTATTGGAAGTATGGGTAAATGTGCCAGTAGTAACACCTGGTGTAAATAATGCCGATGCTCCTTCCGACGCTACTATATTGTATAATGGTCATGGCCTAGGTGCTTTTCAAAAAAAAGATGGTAGCCCTGCTGGCTGGAAAATAGATGCAGATGGCGCTATTACAGATATTAAAGGTGCTGGAGATTTAATTACCAAAGAAGCTTTTGGAAACTGTCAATTACATATTGAATTTAGAGAGCCCGCTGAAGTAAAAAGTAGTGGACAAGGTAGAGGCAATAGTGGTGTATACATAATGGGTAAGTATGAAATTCAAGTTTTAGATTCTTATAATAATCCAACTTATTCTAATGGGCAAGCAGGTGCCGTGTATAAACAACATGTGCCTTTAGTGAATGCAAGTCGCAAACCAGGTGAGTGGCAGTCTTATGATATAATTTTTACAGCTCCTTTATTTAAAGAGAACGGCGATTTAGAAAGCCCTGCTAGAGTAACTGTTATACATAATGGAGTACTCATACAAAACAATGTAACTATTTTAGGCCCTACCGATTGGGTGATGAAACCAGTGTATAAAAAACATGCTTCTAAATTACCATTAATGTTACAAGACCATGGTGATGATGGTAATCCTATAAGCTATAGAAATATTTGGATTCGCAACTTGTAATTGTATAATTAAAGTAATGGGAAAATTTCATCCTCCAGCTTTTATTGAACCCTTCTCCCTGTTTTGGTGGCAGTGTATTGTTATGGTTATTCTTGTCATAATAATTGTGGTGAGAGTGCCTTTACATTTAAAAAAAATTCAACCTAAAACCTACGCTAATTTTATTGCCTTGTTTTTTGGCATTAATTATATTGTAGAAAATTATTACGTTTATTCGACTGGCTACTGGAACTTACAACAAAACTTGCCTGTGCACTTATGTAGTATTAGTTATTTTTTATGTATTATCACACTCATTAATTACAGGCAATGGCTGGCTGAATGCCTTTACTACTGGGGTTTAGCGGGTGGTATACAATCTTTACTCACACCTGAATTTACAGTAGGCATGGAAGGTTATAATTTTTATGCTTACTTTATTGACCATGGAGGCATGCTATTAGTTATTACTTATATGATTGTGCATTTAAATTTTGTACCCCGACCAAAATCATGGTTATGGGTATTAGGGTATACGCAGTTAGTAGCTATTGGCGTGGGTATTGTTAATTATACGGTAGGTGCTAATTATATGTATTTATCCGCGAAGCCTGAGGTAAGTAATCCTTTAGTCATTGGGGACTGGCCTTATTATATTTTAGTATTAGAAATAGTGGCCTTAATCCATTTCTGGATTTTATACCTGCCCTTTGCTAAAAAAAATAAGCAGGCTATTAAAGCTCCTCTATCCTCTTAGCTTTGTCGTCTATTACTAAATCAAAGTTGGGTTTAGTAGGTCCTCCATTAGGATCGTAGCCTGTAATTAAGTCGTGAAACTTACAACCCCATTTATTGAGCTGTTCTAGAGTAAGGCCTCTTAAATCTCGCTTTGAACTTTCACCTCTGCCTGTCCAATACGTAATATGCCACCCCTCATCATATAATTTATTAATCTTAGCTACGTTTTCAAAATTCGGCTCTGCCAGCTCATATACTCTTTTATCTGTATAAAAGCAGATGGTTTCATCTATATCAATTAACGCTTTCTTAGAACCGAACCTTTTAGACTCAATCATTGTTATTTATTTAAATTATTAACTATTGCAAATTTAGATAGTTTCTATAAATTACACCATTCAAATTATAATTAAGCCTAAATAACTCTACATGCGTACTCTCCTTTTATTTGCTTGTATTTTAATACAACAATTCGCTACTGCTCAGTCAAGTACTGAACCCCTTATTCGTGTAGATAAAATTACCATAGCCAGAGATACTTACGGCGTGCCACATATATTTGCCCCCACCGACCCCGAAGTGGCCTATGGCTTGGCCTGGGCGCATGCAGAAGACGACTTCACTACTATTCAAACACTCATATTAACGGGCAAGGGAAAACTAGCAACTTATTTAGGCGCTAAGGGTGCACCTGTTGATTATGTATTTGGTTTATTAAATACAAAGTCTATTGTGCTAGAGCAAATAAATAGTTTAGACCCTAAATTTATTTTACTAGTGAAAGGTTATTTAGCAGGCTTGGAAGCCTTTGCTAAAGCACATCCCGATAAAGTTTTAAATAAACATGTATTTCCTATAAGCATTGAAGACTATTTAGCCTCTACTGTTTTTTCAGTGGCTGTTTTTTGTGGCGTAGACAGATCTTTACCTAAAATTTTAAACGGCTCTATTGCACATTTAGCAGGCATGACAGGAGAAGGTTCTAATACCATTGCAGTGCATTCAAGTAAATCAACTACTGATGAAAATATGTTGGTGATTAACGCGCATCAACCCATTGAAGGAGCTACTGCTTTTTATGAAGCACAAGTACAAAGTGAAGAAGGTTGGAATATGTTAGGAGGTTTGTTTCCAGGGGCTCCCTTAATTTTTCATGGCACTACTCCCAATTTAGCTTGGGCACATACAGTCAACTTTCAAGATAAAATAGATATCTATCAATTAGAAACCGATAAAGCACATAAAGGCAAATACAAAGTAGATGGTGAGTGGTTGGCACTTGAAAAAAGAAAAATTAAATTTAGTATCAAAGGCATTCCTTTTCCATTTTATAAAACAGCTTATACTTCTATTTACGGACCTACTGCTGTAACACCTGAAGGAAAATATTTTTCAATGCGTTTACCTGCCTTAATGGATGCGGGTGCTTTGCAACAATGGTATGCCATGAACAAGGCTAGAAATTTTACTGAATTTAAAGCAGCTGTGGCGCAAAACCATTTAGCTATGTTTAATATCATGTACGCCGATAAGTACGATACCATATTTTATATCTCTAGTGGTAAAATGCCTTATCGTAATGCTGATACTAGTTATCATTGGAATTCAACAGTGCCGGGCAATACAAGGGCTACGCTTTGGACAAAATTTAAACCTTTAAACGAGTTTCCTCAATATACCAATCCGAAAAGCGGGTATTTAATAAACATGAATCACTCCCCATTTTTAGCCACGGCAGAGAATGAAAATTTAGATCCTAAGAATTTTGATCCTAAAGATGGTTATGAATTATACCACGACAATAGAAGTCGTCGTGCGAAAGATTTAATAGACCCTCTAGATAAAATTTCTTACGCCGATTTAAAGCGAATAAAATTTGATCGTCAATTACCATCTACTATTTTATTCCCTTATGGCTTTACGGCAGATACTATGTTTTTAGTAGATGAAAATAAATATCCTACCCTTGCACCCATTATAAAAGCGTTGAAAACTTGGGACCACAATACAAATCCTGAAAGTAATGGGGCGCTTATTTATAATTTAGCTTATTATGAAATTCCCAAAATAATGGAAGGAAGAAAGAATGATAAATTAACAATGCAAGAAGCCATTGCTACCTACCAATATATTTATGATTTTTTAATAAAAAATTATAACAGACTGGATGTAAGTTTAGGTGAAATGCAACGACTAGTAAGAGGTGATGAGAACTGGCCTCAAGGTGGTATGCCAGATGTACTGGCAGCAGTACAAACAGAACCTTTAGGTGCTGGACAAAGAAAAATGAATAGCGGTGATGCCTATATTGGATTTGTTCGCTTTCCTAAAGATGGAAGTTTACCCTTAATTGAAACCGTAAATACTTTTGGAGCAAGTTCTAATAAAGCAGACAAGCATTATGCCGACCAACGTGCCATGTATCAGGCGCAGCAAGTGAAAAAAATGACCTTAGATAAAAACGAAGTACTTAAAAATGCAGAGCGTACTTATCATCCTCAGTAGGGTAATAGTACATCCTCATTAGGTGATATTTATTTTTAAATAAATAGTAATCAAGAGCAAGTATTATAATCTTGCAGTAACAATACTTCTATCTAAGAAGGCCTTGGTATCGTAAATAATTGTTTTATTAGAAGCCTTCAGGCTTGCATAATCTAATGATTTAAAAAACGCATGTGCAACCACAAGCACTATCGCGTCATATTTGCCCAAGTCTTTCACTAATTGAATATTATGTTTTGCTTTCACTTCTACCTCATTGGCATAAGGGTCAAAGGCATCTACCTGCATGCCCGCAGCGCTAAGCTGGCTATATATTTCAAAGGCTTTTGAATTTCTAATATCTGGACAATTTTCTTTAAAACTCACTCCTAATACTAAGGCCTTCGCTCCTTTAACAACAAGGCCACTGGTATTTAATAATTGAATTAATTTTTCAGTTACAAAACTGCTCATTTGATCATTCACATTTCTTCCTGATAAAATTACTTGCGGATGATAACCCAAGCTTGTAGCCTTACTCGCTAAATAATATGGATCTACTCCAATACAATGTCCCCCCACTAAGCCTGGCTTAAATGGAAGAAAATTCCATTTAGTAGCAGCGGCTTCTAATACCTCATGCGTGTCAATATTCATTCGATCAAATATGAGTGCGAGTTCATTGACAAAAGAAATATTTATATCACGCTGTGCGTTTTCAATGGACTTAGCCGCCTCTGCCACTTTAATACTAGACACTTTAAAAGTGCCAGCTGTAATAATACTTGCATAAAGAACATCTACCTCATTAGCTATCTCAGGTGTAGAACCCGATGTAAGTTTTTTAATAGTAGTAAGTGTATTTACTTTATCGCCTGGATTAATTCTTTCTGGTGAATAGCCAACATAAAAATCTTTATTAAAAACTAAACCACTTTGCTTTTCTAAAACAGGTACACAGTCTTCTTCTGTGCAACCTGGATACACTGTGCTTTCATAAATAACCAAGTCCCCTTTTTTCAAAATAGAACTTATCATAGCAGTTGCTTCTAATAAAGCTTTTAAGTTAGGGCGTTTGTCTGCATCTACCGGAGTAGGCACAGTTACGATAAATATAGTGGAGGAAGCAATATCTTTTAAAGAAGCAGTAAAAATTAAATTACCTGCGTTTTGAATTTCTTCTTTTGAGCATTCTAATGTAATGTCTTTTCCATTTTGTAAATCCTTAACCCTTGCTTCATTTATATCAAAACCAATCACTGTATACTTCTTTGCAAAAGTGACGGCAAGTGGCAAGCCTACATAACCCAAACCTAATATTGCAATTGTGGGTGATATGTTTGAATTTTGGCTCATCTCATTTCAAAGGTAATGGACGAACTAGTGATTACCATAATTTTTTTCGCCTGCAGGAATGGCAATTTTTAATCTATTCTGCGCAGGTGGTAATGGGCAAGTAGCAAAGGCAGTAAAGGCGCAAGGAGGATTATACGCAATATTGAAATCTATTTCTGTATTCCCTAAAGCATCTGGTCTAGGTATTTCAATAAATCGTCCTGCTCCATAAGTAGTTTTACCCGCAGTTTCATCTGCAAATACAATAAATAATTTTGGTCCTCCTTCGTCAATCACATCTAAGCTGTATTCTTTATTGTTAATGTTAAATAATAATCTACCTGCTGTTTTCGTGGGAGTGGTTTGACCAAGTACATTGGTTATCATTAATACATTTTGTGAAGGCGCCACCATGGTTGCCTTGAAGCGCCAATTAGAATCAATCTTAAAGCGTTCTATACCTTTAAAGCCAGTTAAGGTCTTGGCTTCTAAGTTTCTAAATCTTACCCCCACTTTATCTTCTCTTTTAATAATCGTCCATGTATAATGTGTCCATGACATAGTAATGGATTGTTCTTCTTTAGTAAAAACCTTTACAGGATTTATTCCATTTACTAATAAGCCGTTCACTTTAATGGAATTATTTGCAGCATTCATCCATAATACAGAATCGCCTTCATACATAAAGGAACCTAATACAGCAGGAAATGCCGCATTATCATACCTACAATCACTACCCTCTTTTTTACCTAAAGTATTTGTTCCTTTATGTAACCAGAAAAGGCCTTCTAAATTTAACCATCCATTGGGTGTTTTTAAATCGGCTATGCGGGCTTTATGCCAATCATTTATAGACTTAGTATAGCTAATTGTGTTTTGCGCATCTGTTGAATAAAAGGAGTTTAAAAGCAGTAAAGTGTAGAGTATTTTTTTCATTTCTTTTTATGTATTTATTCGTTGCCTAGGACCAATTCTATTGTTCACAAAATTAAGTTAATTAGAACCTAGAACCATATAAATTTCTTAATTTTAAAAAGTAAAAAAACGAGTATGCAATTAAGAAAATTATGGATAGGTTTATTATTCATAGGTACAATTGCTTGTAACAAAACTGTTACAAGCATTCCTGAAAAACCTATAACGCCTGTTGTAGATAATAACACTACACCAAAAATTACGAATACCGATATTAATACCTGGATTCATGAGACTATGACGGCCTATTATTTATGGACCGATAAAATGCCAGCCATTAGCAAAACCAATACAAATAGTAATCCTATGGATTATTTTTATAGTATATTATATGATTATAAAACCACCGACCGTTTTTCATGGATTGATAGCAGCTCCGCTAACTTAATAAACCAATTAAATGGTATAAATACCGTCTTAGGTATTAGAGTAAGTGCATTTTACGCCGATGATGCAAAAGTAAATGTAGCCTTGGTGATAGCCTATGTTTTAAAAGGAAGTCCTGCTGAAAAAAATGGATTAAAAAGAGGAGATATTATTTTGTCAGTAGATGACCAAACTATCACTACCTCTAATTATAGTTCAGTATTACAAAATCAAACTTTAAGATTAGGACTAGGTACTTATAATAATAAAGTATTTAGTAGTACAGGTAAAACTGTAACTGTAACTAAAGTTGAATTACAAACCAATCCCATTTTACAGGACACCGTAATTAATTGGGCGGGTAAGAAAGTGGGCTATTTTGCCTACTTACAATTCTTAACAAGTTTTGATGATAGCTTAAGAGCTGTATTTGGCAGGTTTAAAGAAAAAGGAGTGAACGAGTTAGTCATTGACCTTCGATACAATGGAGGTGGCTATGTTACGAATTCGGATTTATTAACCACTTTAATGGTAAAAGACTTAGCAAGTAAAATAGACAAGGTGATGAATAAAAGACAGTATAACGATGCTTATACAAAAGAAGTCATAAAACAATATGGAGATGCAGCTCTTCTCACTAATTTTAAAATGGAGGCCAATAATATTAGTTCTTTAAATAGAGTCTTTGTTTTAACATCTAATGGTACTGCTTCAGCTAGTGAACTTGTCATTAATAATTTAAAACCATTTATGAATGTCATTTTAATTGGCGAACATACTTATGGAAAAAATGTAGGTTCTTTTACTATTACCGATAATGCCAAAAGATGGAACTATGGCTTACAACCCATCACCTTTAAAATATTAAATTCCTTAGACCAATCCGATTATGGGACAGTGAATGGTTTTTTACCAGACTATGTAATTGCAGACGATGTACTTCCCTATAAATTATTGGGCGACCCTAATGAAACTTATTTAAATAAAGCACTCAATATTATTGGCTCTGTAGCCTATAAGTCCAATACTATTGGCAGTATTACCCCGGTTTCAAGAGCCAATAAACTGCAAGCAGCTTCCATTTCCGATAATCCTATTCAAGATAAATTGGATATGTTTGATAAGCCTCTAAAGCGTAAAAACTAGTTCATAAAACATTCTTTTATCAGCGCCTTGTTTTTTGTATCTTAGGCATATAAATTAGGCCTTATGAAAAAAATATTCCTGCTAGTTTTGATAATGGTATCTATGCAATTAGTTGCACAAGAAAAAAATACGAAAGTACATATAAATCATACCGCCATTTTTGTAATGGATATGGAAAAAACAGGTAATTTTTATAGTAAAATAATTGGGCTTGATTCTGTCGCAGAACCTTTTCATGATGGAAAACATATTTGGTATAAGACAAGTGATCATAGTATGTTACATGTCATACAGGGTGCTACTGAAAAAAAAGAATACTATAAAAACCAGCATACTTGTTATACAGAGCCTGACTTTAAAGGCTTTATAGAAAAACTAAAAGCTGCGCATTTCCCCTTTGAAGATGTGAGTGGCAATAAAAATGCCATAACAACGCGTGTAGACGGCGTGCACCAAATTTGGTTACAAGACCCAGATGGTTATTGGTTAGAAATAAATGATGATAATTATTAATCATCAATAAAAATAACTCCACCACTACAAAAAAAATTTAAATAAAAGAGATATGAAAAAAATACAATTACTACTGCTTTTTGTTTTAAGCTTTGTCATTGGCAGCTTTGCCCAAGGTTTTGTAAAAGAAAAACAAGTTATTAAAAGTGCTATACTTAATAAAGAAGTGCATTACTCAATTTTTTTACCAAGCGACTATTATACCAGTGAGCGCGCTTATCCTGTAACTTATTTATTACATGGTTATGGCGATGCCGATGATGGCTGGATCCAATTTGGGGAAGTAAACCGCTTAGCAGACGATGCTATTAAAACTGGCAAAATTCCACCAATGATTATTGTAACACCAGATGGCTTTACAAGTTTTTACATTAATGCAGCCAATGGTAATTTAAATTATGAGGACTTTTTTATAAAAGAACTTATTCCGCATATTGAAAAAACCTATAAAGTAAAGGCAGAAAAAAGGTTTAGAGGTATTGCAGGGCTTTCTATGGGCGGCTATGGTTCATTATTGTATGCCCTTAAATACCCCGATTTATTTGCAGCAGCTGCTCCATTAAGTGCAGCAGTATGGACAGACAACGATATTATTAATCTTAATGAAAATATGTTTAATGGTTTATTTGGAAATTCAATGGGCAAAAATTTAAAAGGCAAAGACCGTTTAACTGCTGCTTGGTTAAGTAATAGCCCTTTAGCTATTATTGATAAAAAGACCAAAGAAGAATTGTCTACAGTTAAATATTGGATTGACTGCGGTGATGACGATTTTTTAACCATTGGTAATGCACAGTTACACATAGCCCTCACTAATAAAAATGTACCCCATGAATTTAGAATGAGGGACGGTGCGCATAACTGGACCTATTGGAGAACAGGTATCATTGACGCACTTGCTTTTATTGGAGATAGCTTTCACCAAAAATAATTTCTATGTCAAACACAATAAAGGTTTTTGTAACAGGGGGTACATTTGATAAAGAGTATAATGAACTTAATGGTAGTTTATTTTTCAAAGAAACTCATTTGCATGAAATGTTACAATTAGGTAGAAGTAATTTAGATTTATCGATTACTACACTTATGATGAAAGATAGTTTAGAATTCATTGATGCTGATAGACAAATGATTGCCGGGGCTTGTAATGAAATCCAAGATGATAAAATTTTAATTACCCATGGTACTGATACAATGACCCTCACTGCTTCTTATTTAGCAACACACTGTAAAGGCAAAACCATTGTGCTTACAGGCGCCATGGTACCTTATAAATTTGGTAGCTCTGATGGTTTATTTAATTTAGGAAGTGCACTGGCCTTTGTACAAGTATTACACCCTGGCGTATATATAGCCATGAATGGAAAAATATTTGAAGCAGATAAAGTAAAAAAGAATACCGATAAGGGTGAATTTGAAACTATCTAATTAAGGATAACGCGTATCTATTAAATATTGAATTTTCCATCCTTCTTTTGTGCGCACCACTTGAAAGGAATCTACTCCTTGGTGTATGTATTTTTCTTTAACATATAGTTGATAAGGCGTCCATACGCTGGCTAATTCTTTATTGATTAATATTGTATCAAATACAATTCTTTCGTCTAAAGCACCTACGGGTTGCTTCCCCACACTATTCAAAAAAGATTGCACACTTGCCTCTTTTACCTCAGCACCCGCTGGGCTTGAAATGATAGTTTGAATAACAGCATTGGTTGAAAAACAAGATTTTAGTAAGACCGTATCGCTGTTTTTCATAGCAATAAACATATTTTGAATTACTTTTTTTATGCCAGTCGTATCTTGAGCATAGCTATTTAGAATAAATATGCTTGTAAAAATAGTGAGGATTATTTTTTTTATCATGCTAGATTTATTTTAATTGTGTGGTGTCCACTCTTGTAGGGGTATCCTTACCTGCTATAATAGACTGTGCACTTTTAGCAATGGCTTTAATAATTTCATTCATATTGTCTATATCTAAGGTTTGAAATTCATCACTAGGCTTATGATAGTTAGGCTCGCTATCCATTTTAGAAGTAGAAATAGTATGAGCCGGTACGCCCAAACGCGCTAAAGTGGCATTGTCTGATCTGTAAAATAAATTTTGATCGGTATAAGGGTCTGGATAAAATGTAAAAGCCGTGCCTGCTAAATTCTTTTGTAAAATAGCACCCATATCTGTTTTCTCATAGCCTGTAATGTAAGCGCTATTTCTACCCCACTTACTTTCTGTACCAATCATTTCTAAATTGAACATAGCCTTCACCGAGATAGGGTCAAATTGTTTTGAAAAATACTGTGCGCCAAAACCTCCTACCTCTTCTGCAGTAAATGCTGCAAAAATTAAAGTGCGCTCATTGTTATTTAATTTTTTAAAATATTTAGAAAGCATAATCATAGCAGTGGTGCCCGCAGCGTCGTCATTGGCTCCATTATAAATGCTATCTCCATTTACTGCTCTTGCACTATTAATACCTAAATGATCATAATGTCCTGAAAAAATTACATACTCATTTGATAGCGACTTGCCTGGTATAACCGCTACCACATTTGCTAAATTAAGATTATCAATTTTATGTGTAGCCTCTATTGTAAACTTAGAAGGTGTTAAATTACTTAATACAAAAACAACTGACTTCTGATTTTCAGTAATATTCGATTTTAAATTTGTTAAGCGGTTAAAGTTCTGTGCAAAAGACTCATCTAGTAGAATTAAATAATTCTTACCAGCCCCCATATACTTTCTAATGGCCATACCTAAATTATCTTCCTTATTTATTTTCACTAGCTCATAACCACTGGCTTCTGTGATAGAAAAATTAGCTTGAGGCGTCACCACTATGATATTTTTTTGATCAATAGCTGTACCATCAAAATTACCTGAGGCACTAATAAACCTAGCAGACATTCTTGAAAAAGATTGTAAATAAGTGCCGCTATTTTTAAAAGTACTAAGTCCTGCTTGCGCAAATTCATTCGCAATAAATACAGCGGCTTTATCAATGCCTTTGCTAAATGTTTTACGCCCTTCTAATTCATCTGAGGATAAATATTTTTCGATACGCTCTGTTTCTGCTTTTGAAATAGTACTTAATAAATCTTGGCTCCAAGATTTTCCAGCAAATCCTACTGCTAATAATAACAGAGAAAATTTCATATACTTCATAAGGTAAATTTTTATGTGCTTCATAATTATGATTTTTAATATACTTCTTGCTTTAAAAGCTACGCATTTAAAGCAAGCCAAAATAGTCAAAATAGGTTAATTCATAAAACTTTTTGTTACATTAGCATATTATGGCAAGTGATCAAGAGCTTATTATTCAGTTTCAAGAATCTATCAATAGAGAAGCCAACTTCACTGCCCTTCTAAAAAAGCATCAACAAAAAGTTTATTACCAAATTAAAAGAATGGTCACCCACCATGCCGACGCCGATGACATTGCGCAGCTAGTTTGGATAAAAATTTGGGATAAATTAGACAGCTTTAAAATGGAAAGCGAATTCACTACATGGCTATTCAGAATTGCCTATAATGAGACCCTCAACTACCTACAAAAGCAGAAAAAACAGGGTAGCAGCCACTCTAGTAGCGACTTATTAGACTACGAGAACGCCACTGCCAGTTCCGATAGTCCCAAAAGCACTGAAATTCAAATTGGGCTTGACCAAGCCATTAGCCAACTGCCTGAAAAACAGAAGGTTGTGTTTATGTTACGATATTACGATGGCTTTGATTATGAAAAGATTTCATCTATTGTTGGAACAACGATTGGGGGTGCAAAGGCCAATTATCACCAGGCAGTGAAAAAAGTAGAGAGTTTTATAAAGCAGCTTTAAACTTATAGTATAAATAATAGTCAAAATAAGGATATGGAAAAGGAGATGGAATTAAATAATCACGACAACATTGGCAGCAGTTTAGAGCAAGACCGCACATGGGCAGAAAGCTTGTTGAATAAACAAAGCCTAAGTGAATTGAATAAGTCTAAAACAGAAGCGCCTATTCATTATTTTGAAGCTTTCCCTGAAAAATTAATGAGCAGGATTGCAAATGAAAGATTAGAAAAATTAGAAAAGAAGAACACAAAAATATTTTTCTTGCCTTCCTTTATGCAACCTATTAATAGATGGGCTGTTGCGGCTGCTTTTATTATTGTAGTAGGCGGCTCCTTTATTTTTCTAAATAATTCTGTTTCTAAAAAAACAGAGGCCCCCATAGTAGCTAATACTATTTCCTTACAAGATATTAGCATTGAAGAAATTGAAACCTATGTGGATGCCAATGAATGGATAGCAGAAATAGATATTCAAGCGCAAATGCAAAAAGAAAATGCCAAGCTTTCTACTTTAGATGCAAAACAAATTGAAGAAATTAAAAAAATAATAACCCAATGAAAAAGATAATTTTCACTCTTTTTTTAGGTATGCTAGTGCATGCCTCAGTATTGGCGCAGCCTAATGACAGAAGACAAGGCCCCCCTCCACCTCCACCACCACCAAGAGAAGACGATCGTGGAATAGAAGATCGTGGGCCTGGACCAAGAAGGGGAGATAGAATGAGGCCTGAACAAAGAGAAAAAATTGAAATGTTCAAAATTCAATTCATTACAAAAAATTTAGAACTAACTAAAAGCGAGGCAGAAGGTTTCTGGCCAGTATATGAAGCGCATAAAAAATCAATTCAAGAAATCATTAAAACTAAAATGAATGATGAGATTTTAATGCAAGAGGCCATGCTAGCTTCTAGAAAAAAATACAAAGCCGATTTACTTCCTGTTTTAAGAACAGAAGAAAGAGTGAATAATGCATTAAGAGTTGAAAGAGATTTTTTATATAAAATGCGTCATGAAGTAAGTAGAAGAAGGGGCTGGGAACAAGAGTAAGTTGAATCTACATTTAAATTAGTAAAACATATATCAAAAGCACCTCTATTAAATTAGGGGTGCTTTTATTTTATAGCTTAGTTTTCGTATATTACACAATATAATTAAACCAGATTTATATGAAAAAAATAATAGGCATCTTGGGTATTGGACTACTTCTAATCATTACCATAGTACTTGTCAAAACATTCACCAATAGCCCAGGCGCACATCAAAAAAGTACAGCTTTAGAAGCGGTTCCTACGAGTGCCATTGCGCATATGTCTGAGGCCATTCAGCTTAAAACCGAAACACCTAACGATGCATATCAATTTGATACAGCTACTTTCCTTGCGTATAGAAAATTCATGGAAAAATCATACCCTTTAATTCATAAAAATTTACCTAGAACCATCGTAGATAGTTTTAATTATATCTATGAATGGAAGGGAACCGATACTAGTTTACTGCCCATGGTATTAATGGCACATTACGATGTAGTGCCTGTAGAAGCTTCTGCTGTTAAACTATGGCATGCGGTACCTTATGGTGGAGAAGTGAAGGATGGGTATATATGGGGAAGAGGAGTACTTGATGATAAATCGAGTATGATTAGTATTCTAGAAGCAGCTGAAGCGCAATTAGCTAAAGGCTTTCAACCTAAGCAAACTATTTTATTATGCTTTGGTGCTGATGAAGAATCGAGTGGTAGGGGTGCAACAGCAGTAGTTAAATACTTTAAATCACTCCATAAAAGATTTGATATAGTAGTAGATGAAGGTGGGGAAATTTCAACAGAGGATATGAAAGATGTGAAAAGACCTATCGCATCTATTGGCGTTGGAGAAAAAGGATATGTGACTTTAATTTTGACTGCACAAATAGCAGGAGGTCACTCCTCTATTCCGGGACAAAGAACAGCCATTGATATTTTAAGTAAGGGATTATACAAGGTTAGAGAAAATCAAATGCCTGCTAAAATAATTCCTCCCATTAAAGCCTACCTAGAAAGAGTAAGTGGATACACAGATAACTTTTGGAAAAAAATGATGCTTTCTAATATGTGGTTATTTGAAAAGCAAGTCATCAATAACTTATCGGAGTCTCCTAGTTCAAACGCTTTAGTAAGAACCACTATAGTGCCTACCATATTTAATAGCGGTGTGAGAGATAATGTAATACCCACATTTGCAACTGCCTATATAAATAGCAGAATTTTACCAGGGGAGACTCAACAAGATGTTTACAATTTTGTAGAAAAAGCGATTAATGACACAAATATTAAAATTACCTATTACAATAATTATAGTACCCTACCCTCACCTACTACCGATATTAATAGCAAGGCCTTTAAAAGAGTAGAGCAAGCTATCAATGCAATTGTAGATGATGTTATTGTAGCACCCATGCTCATGGTAGGTGCTACCGATTCTAGAAATTACAGAGAAATTAGTGATGGGGTTATTAATTTTACACCTATTACCAATGCAAAGGGATATCATGGTATTGATGAAAGACTATTGGTTAGTGATTTTCAAAAATGTATAAATTTTTATACACTCTTGATTCAAGGATCTAAATAAAGTCGAAAAAAATATTTGAAACTAATTCAATAGTTGTTTAAATAATAATTCTATGATTCAAAATAAAGTATTAACTAAATTTAGTTTAATCATTTGTATAATATTTTTAAATATGACTATCTTACTTGCACAATACCAGCCTTTATATAAGACCATTCCCAATAATATTTCTTCTAAAAATCAAGAAGCTGAATCTAGTACTACAGGTATATTAATTATCGAAAAAGTATCTATACCTAGTTACCAATATTTTAGAGTGGCTAATGACAATCAAAAAAGGCCTTGTGTGATTATTTGTCCTGGTGGAGGCTATACTATTCTTGCAGCCGGACATGAGGGCAGCGATGTAGCAAAATATTTTAATAGTATTGGAGTAAACGCTATTGTTTTAAAATATAGAATTCCCAATGATGAGTATCAAATAGATAAAACAATAGCGCCTTTACAAGACGCTCAGCAAGCAATACTACTAGCAAGAACCAATGCAGATAATTGGGGTATTGATAAAAATAAAATTGGTATCATGGGCTTTTCTGCAGGCGGGCATTTAGCCTCTAGCCTAGCTACTCATTACAATGATGTTAAAATTGAGAACCCTGCCAAGGTTTCATTAAGACCCGATTTTCAAATACTTATCTACCCTGTTATTAGCTTTGGGCCGGAAGGACATGAAGGTTCACGAATTAATTTATTGGGTAATGCCAATGATGAAAAGACTAAAAAGGCCATTGATTATTTTAGTAGTGAAAAACAAATTACCAAAGACTCTCCTCCTGCTTTTTTAGTACACTCTAAAGACGATGACGCTGTACCTGTTGCTAATTCTATAAATTACCATGATAATTTAATTGCGCATAAAGTGGCTACTGAATTGTATTTATATGAAAAAGGGGGGCATGGCTATGGTATGAAAAACCCTACCAGTGAAATTGTCTGGACCAGCGTCATGAAAGCCTGGATGCAGAAAAATAAAATTATTCAGTAGAATATTTTATACATTTAGAAGAACTTTTTACAGATTTAGAGGAAGTAAATAAATCATTAAAAAAATTAACATTAAACTTTAAAATATAAAAGATGCGTAATTTAATTCTTGGGTTAAGTTTGTTTTTATGCACTAGCATAAGTGCACAAAAAACTATATTAATAAAATGCGGAAAATTATTAGATGCTAAAACAGGCATAGTATCTGAAAAACAAAATATTCTTATTAAAGGCAATCAAGTAATTTCTATAAGCAGTAGTGTAAGTGCCGCCGACTCTATCATAGATTTAAGTAATTATTTTGTAATGCCTGGTATGATTGATTGTCATACACATGTGCTACTTCAAGGTGATATCACTTCTGAGGACTATGATGTGCAAGTTTTAAAAGAATCCATTCCCTATAGAACCATTAGAGCTACAAAAAGTGCAGAGAAGTCATTGATGAATGGCTTTACGACTATTCGTGATTTAGGTACAGAAGGTGCTGGCTTTGCAGATGTAGATCTTAAAAAAGCAATTAATAAAGGGGTGACTAGTGGGCCAAGAATGATTGTTTCTACCTTAGCCATGAATACTACAGGACACTACCCTTTAAAAGCATCTGATTATGCATGGGAATTACATTTTCCAAAAGGGGTGATTGAAGTTACAGGTGCTGATGAAGCAAGAAGGGCAGTAAGACAACAAATTGAACAAGGTGCAGATTGGATTAAAATATACGCAGACCGTGGTTATTACCGTTTAGCTGATGGCTCATTCAGATCTATTCCTAATTTTACGACCGAAGAAATTAAAGCCATTGGTGATGAAACTATCTCTAGTAGAAAAAAATTAGCTGCACATGCGATGACAAGAGATGGTATACTTGCTGCTATTAATGCAGGCGCTTCAACAATAGAACATGGAAGTGGGATGGATGAGGAATGTATGCGCGTGATGGCAGAGAAAGGAATTTATTGGTGCCCTACTTTATTTGTCAATGAATTTGTTGCAGAAGGAAGAGCTAAATTAGGAAGCCCTATTAATTTATATTTTCAACAATCTATACAAGCTACCTTTAAAAAAGCAATGAAGATGGGGGTGAAATTAGCGTATGGGACTGATATTGGTGGCTATGATTGGAATTTAGCCCAAGCTAAAGACTTCACCTATTTTGTTGAATGGGGCTTAAGTCCTGTACAAGCTATTCAAACGGCAACTACTACCGCTGCAGAACTATTAGGCATGCAAGGAAAAATAGGTGAGATTAAAGAAGGTGCTTTTGCAGATATCATTGCTTTAAAGAAAGATCCCACTAAAGACATTAGTGCTTTACAAAATGTCGACTTTGTAATGAAAGATGGAAAAGTATACAAGCATTAAACTTTTTTAATGACACTGCCTTTCCATCCAAAATAGGCTACTACTGCGAAAGCCACTAATGGCACTATATAGCCCATTTGTATATTGCCAGTAGCATCACTTATTAATCCAAAAATGCGAGGTAAAATAGCACCTCCTACAATGGACATGACTATTAAACTACTGGCCATTTCAGTATCTGGACCAAGTTCTTTTATGCCCAATGAGAAAATAGTAGGAAACATAATTGACATAAAAAAGCAAATGCCTATTAAGGCATAAATAGTCATCATTCCTTTTCCAAAAATGGCTACCAAGCATAATAGCACACATACAATTGCAAAAGAAGTTAATAAATTACGAGGGGTGAAATATTTCATTAAAGCAGTGCCTAAAAAACGGCCTACTAAAAAAGCAAGGCCACCCATACTTAAATAATCGGCTGCTTGAATATCTGAAATTTGCGCCGACTGTGTAGCGTATAAAATAAATAAACTTAGTACACATACCTGTGCACCTACATAAAAAAATTGGGCAATAACCGCCCATCTTAAATGGGAATGTCTAAATGTTTTTAAAATGGTTTGATTCGGCGATGATTCATTTTTTTCTCTAATATCGGGTAACTTAATTTTGAAAAACAAAAAGGCTATACATAAAAGTATAATGCCTAAAATAGTATAAGGCGTTTTTACAGTGTAGGCCTCAGCTGCAAGAGCTGCTTTTTGAGCAGCTGCCGTCATAGAACCTAATTGATCTTCGGTATAACCCTTAGTTAAAATAATTCTTGCACCAATAGCAGGCGCAAGTGCTGCAGCCAAACCGTTAAAGGATTGAGCCAAATTCAGTCTTTGGGTAGATGTACTAGGATCGCCCAATGAAGAAGCATAAGGGTTTGCAGCGGTTTCTAAAATTGTTAAGCCACAGGCAATCACGAATAAAGCAAATAAGAAATAGTTATAAGATTGATTGTTGGCAGCTGGCACAAACAAGAAGGAGCCAATGGCAAATAATAAAAGACCCGCAATAATACCTGTTTTATAACCCCATCTTTTCATAATATACCCTGCAGGTAAGGCCATAAAAAAATAAGCTACAAAAACCGAGGAGTCCACCAAGGTGGATTGAGTGGTCGTTAAAGTGAAGGACTTTTTTAAATGAGGAATTAAAATAGGATCTAAATTATGTGCGAAGCCCCATAAAAAAAACAAACAAGTAATTAATATAAAAGGTATTAGGTCTGATTTGGCTTTTTGCATAGTTCATAAATTATATTTAAATATAATCTATCCAAAACATTTAAGCAAAAAATAAGCTAGTAGAATCCCATTAAAAGAAGCTAAAGGCCTATTTTTGAAGAAGTTTCAAATTAGAATTGAATTAGATTACAATTTAATTAAAACAGAACAAAGGCTAATAAACCCTATAGCCTTACAAATAAAAACATATGAAAAAATTATTATTAAGTATTACTTGTCTATTCGTGAGTCTTATGATTTTCGCTACTGCGCCTAATACATCAAGTTCAAATATTGAAAAAAATATTTCCACATTTGCAAAAGAGCCAGCACGCGATTATTACTTAATACAAGTATACCACTGCAGCACGGCAAAGCAAATCGAAAATATTGACGCCTTTTTGAAAAAAACTTTTCTTCCCTATTTACATCAAAATGGAATTGAAAAAGTAGGTGTATTTGCACCACTTGATAACGATACTGCAACTGATAAGAGGTTATATGTATGGGTACCTTTTAAGAATATTCAAAAATTAGACGAGCTTGATCAAAAAATAGAAGCACTAGACCCTATGGGAACTGCCGCTATTATACATTTAGAAAATGCAGATGGTAGTCTACCTTATACTAGAATAGAAAAAATTATCACTAGAGCCTTTAAGTTTCAGCCTCAATATGTAACAAAATCGACACTTACAAAATCGAGCAGTCGCGTGTATGAATATAGAAGTTATGAAAGCCCTACAGAAGCTATGCATTTAAAAAAGGTACATATGTTTAATGAAGGAGGAGAGGTAACACTGTTTGCCAATCTTAATTTTAATGCAATATTTTATTCTAAAGTAATTGCAGGAAGCAGCATGCCTAATTTAATTTACATGACTAGCTTTAATAGTATGGAGGACCGCAATGCCCATTGGAAATCGTTTGGAGAGGCTCCTCTTTGGAAAAAGATTTCTGCCGCTCCTGAATATTTAAATACAGTGAATAGAAATGAGACTGTACTAATGAGTGCGCGTGAATATGCCGATTTTTAATCGACTAATTCAACGCCCATTAATTTAATCAATTCTAATTGCGCATTACAAAGCTGATACTGGTATTGCAATTGATTTAACAGTGCTCTTTGGTAGTCTGCATTGGTAGATGTTATTTCAATAGGAGTAGCTGTTCCATTTTTTAATTTACTCACACTTAATTTTTGCGCTAGTGCTGCTTGCTCAATTTGAGTGGCTGCATTTTTAATTCTAGCTTGGTTGCTTTGAATATCAATTAAAGCTGCTTGAATATCTTTTTCAAAATCGTGAATTTGTGCAACAACATTCGTTTCACTTAAAGCCAAACTACGCTCTTGAATTTTAATTTGTTGTTTGATCTTACCGCCATTAAACAAAGGCACCGAAAATCCAATACCTGCATTGTAATTAAAACGAGGGTCGTTAATTTGAGGCAGGTAGCCATTTCTAGAACCTACACTAGCCTTCATGCCTACATAGGGACGCTCATTTAATTTCGTAATGGCCACATCTGCCTTCGTAACATTCACTTTGTCCTTGGCAATAGCTATACTAGGATTATGTATCAAGGCCATTTGCATGGCTTCATCCGATGTGTAGTTTTTTAAGCTAATGCTTAATTGTGTTTCACTAATAGTGGCCACCCCTGTTGCATAATTTAATAAATTCAATAATTTTTTCAAATTGGTTTCTAAGTCAATTTTTCTATTTAACTCGTTATCTATTTTAGATTGAATGGTAAGCAGGTCTAATTGAATGGCATTGCCATTTTTAAGTTGGGTTTCAATAATAGTTTTATTCTCTGTCAATAACTGCAGCACTTGATTTTGAATCTCAATGGCTTTTTTAGCATATATAATTTGATAGTAGAGCTGACTTATTTGAAAAAACAAACTATGCTTTAATTGCTCTGCTACATGCTTTGAAGTTTGTAATTCTAATTTAGCTTTTTGAATATTGGATTCTAATCTTCCAAAATCAAATAAAGTATAGCTACCATTTAAAGCGCCTGAAACATTGTGAACAGGGGCGAATTGAAAAGTTTTTTCTCCAAAAGCCACTTCAATTTTAGGTTGCACATAAGCATAGCTTGCATCCATGGTAATATCTGGATACTTATTCAACTCTGTTAAAGTAAGTTTATCTTCTGCTAATTGCACAGACTGTTGCACTTCCTTTACTTTTGGAAAGTATTGCAAAGACTGGTTTAGTAAATTTTTAAGTTCCCCATTTATTAAACTTTGTGCCATGGAACTAGTGTAAGTACTTGCCAACACTACCATACATAAGACTATTTTTTTCATATCTCTTTACTTTATAAGTATAAATACATTTTATTTTAATGTGCTTCTGCAGCAGCTTTTGCCGCAGCCTCATCTGTTTTTTTATTTGTTCTTAAAAAGAATACTAAAGGAATAACCACAATAAAGAAAATTCCTACTAATCTGAAAGTATCTAAATAAGATAAATAATAAGCCTGTCTATCTACCGACATATCAATCATTTTATAGGCTCTCTGTGTAGCACCGTGTAAATCTCCCGATCTTGCAGCAATGCCTTGTGTAACAGCCGTCACTCTTTCCTGCCACTGTGCACCATCCGATGGCATATTCGCAATTAAATTAGTTCGGTGTTGGAAGTACTGTTTAGCTACATAATTATTGGCCATGGCAATACCAAAGGCACCACCCAATTGACGAATCATATTATTTAAGGAAATGCCCGCTGCATAATCCTTGGGGGCTAAGCCTACTACGGCCTGATTAATTAAAGGTAACTGACTCATTGATATACCAAAGGCTCTAATAAGTAAAGGCCAGAAAAAATCCCATTTACCTGCATCGAGTGGCATAGCAGCGCTATAAAAAGCATATACTGAAAACAAACTAAATCCAACAATTACAAAAGGAATAGGGGTTACACCCTTGCTCATTAATTTTCCAATAATAGGCATCATAATCACACCCGCCAGTGTGGGAGGTAATAATGAAATACCTGTTTCAAATGCAGTATAACCCATAATTCTTTGCGCTAGAACTGGATATACAAATACAGAAGTAAACAAACCAAATCCCGCCACGAAAGTAAAAATAGTAGTGAAGGCTAAGTTTCTGTTTTTAAGTACCCTTAAATTCACAGCAGGTTGTTTGATATTTAACTCATACAATATAAAAGAAACAAGCCCAATCACTGCAATACCAGAACAGTAACGAATAGTTTCACTATTAAACCATTCTTCCGATTCTCCTCTTTCTAATACATATTGCAAACATCCAATACCTGCCATAAGTAGCATAATACCGGTATAATCTATCTTAATGGCATCCTTGCCCTTGCCCTCTCCTTCTTTTTTATCAATAAAAGTGAAGGATAAAAAAGTAGCAACAATTCCAATAGGAATATTAATCATAAAAATTAAAGGCCAGCTATTGTGTTCAATAATCCATCCACCCAATGTAGGACCTAAAGTGGGTCCAAGTACAATACCCATTCCAAATAAACCTGCAGCCATGGGCCTGTCCTTGGGTTCAAAGGCATCAAATAAAATAGCTTGCGAGGTAGATAATAATGCACCTCCCCCAATACCTTGCACAAAGCGCCAAATAATTAATTCAATTAAACTATCGGACTGACCACATAAATATGAGGCCGCTGTAAAAATAATCATCGAGACGATGTAATAATTTTTACGACCAAAATATTCTGCTAAAAAACCAGTGAGTGGAATAATAATCACATTAGCAATCGCATAAGCAGTAATCACCCAACTAACGTCTTCAATACTTACGCCTAAGCTTCCTGAAATATCGTTTAAGGCAACATTTACAATTGAAGTATCGATCAGCTCCATAATAGCAGCTGATACAGTTGTAATAACAATGATGGCTCTTGCGAATCCCTTAAGCGCTGGCATATGAACTATTTGTCAACGGTGATAAATACGCTCATACCTGCTCTTAATTTATTTTTAAAAGCAGCTTGATTGTTAATGGCAATTTTTACTGGAATACGTTGTGTTACTTTAATAAAGTTACCACTTGAATTGTCGGGTGGTAGTAATGAAAACTTTGCACCAGTGGCATCACTTAAACTTAATATGGTACCCTCTATTGTAAGATCTGGAAATGCATCTAAACGAATATTTACTTTTTTACCCTCTTGTAAACTTTCTAATTGACTTTCTTTAAAATTAGCTACAATCCAATAACTGCTATCATTTACAATAGAAAATAAAGGCGTGCCTGCTTGTACAAACTGTCCAATATTAATATTCTTCTTTCCAATTTTACCAGCACTAGGTGTAATAATTTTGGTATAAGATAATTTCAATTCTGTTTCTTTGATTTTTGTTTTTTTCATATCAATCAAAGCCATCGCTCTATTCACGTTTTGTCTTAATACGGCAATTCTATTATTAGCAGTAGCTAATTCGGTTTGCGCATTACTCAACTCTTGATTTGAAGAAGATAATTGAAATTCCGTTTCTTCTAATTGCTTTCTGGTAATAGCCTGCTCTTTAAATAAATTTTGATCTCTTGTTAAATCGTTGTTCGATTTTTTTTGCTTAATTGTTTTTAAATCAATTAAACCTTTATTATTTTTTAAAGCCAATATGCCATTTTCTAATTGTGCCTGTGCATTAGAAACATCTGCTAAAGATTGTTGTAAGTCGGCTTTTTGTTCTTCTAATTGCATTTGTAATTCAGCATCATCAATTTCAGCCACTAATTGGTTTTGTCCCACAGAATCATAGTCCTTAATGGAAATAGTTTTCACATATCCAGCAATTCTGGTTAAAACGGGCACTATAGAAGTTTCTATTTGTGCGTTATCTGTGGTTTCATGTGTTATTGAAAAAACGACTTTTTTGCCTCCGAAATAAAGGGCTACGACTAATAAAGTGCTAATAACTACTTTACGAATATTGGCTTGTTTTTTCTTTTTTTGCTCCTCCATGATATTATAAAAATTAATATATTAAATGAAGCTGCAAGATAATATATTAAGTGTAGAATACTTTTATTATTGTATTATATCTAAATGATATTCCTGTATTAAACCTGGGTTTTCAGGCGTTAAAGTAAAGGCCAATTTTATTTTCTTTTCTTGACATTGAATAATACAATAGCCCCTCATTTGATTTTCTGGAACCATTTCACCCACCGATATAATTTCACCTGCTTCTTTTAAAATAGCCGCTGCATCTTTTTTCAAAGTTTCAATAGGATAATCTTCAAAAAAGTTCTCTGCAAAAATAGGAAGGCTAGATGTGAAATTAGGAAGCATAGAAACTAATTGTACTTTTCTTTTTTGTAAAATAGGAGAAACACTAATAGCTCTTGGTTTTAATTTGGCTAATTGTATAATGGTATCTAAAACCGCAATGTTAATCTCTGAAGTGGGCGCATAAGTAACATTGGCAAATAAAATAACGCCAATACCATAGTCGTACATAATGCGCCAGTTGCTACCAAAACCAGGTAGGCCGCCACTATGGCCCACACTATTTCTACCTAAAGCGTCATGCATCCAGGTTAATCCATAAGTATAACTACTTGTGGCAGCTAATTTACGGCCGCTTGGATAAGTATAATTAGGCATTAAAGCAATAAATTTAGAAGACTGATGCATTTCTCTAATACTACTTCTTTTTACTGGAAAAGTTTCCGCATCATTTCTTTCTGGCCAAGCCATTTCATGCAAGGCTAGATATTTACTAAACATATCTATGGAAGTAATCATGCCCCCCATGGCTCCATATATACCATCATGCAATAAAGTTTCTTTTCTCCAATTATTATTAATGTACCTATATCCGTTGGCTAACGTTTTTTCTGGCACATTGGCAAATTCATAAGTAGTTTCATTCATGCCAATAGGTGCTAAAATATTTTTCTTTATATAAGCATCATAAGTTAAGCCCGATACTTTATGAATAATATACCCAAGCATCGTAAATCCTAAATTAGAATATTCATATTCTAAACCAGCTGCATTAGAAAAAGAAATGCCTTCTTTAATTAATTTCAATAACTCTGCTTCGGTATCGGCTAATTGTCTATCTCCCCAAGGATTGTCTTCTGGGAAACCCGCGCTATGACTCATTAAATGACGAATGGTAATAACAGGTGCGTCCTTAGTTAGGCCCTGCCCTTTCATAGCAGGAATATACATTTCAACAGGGTCATCTAAATGTAATTTGCCCTGGTCTCTTAATTGAAGTATTGCTAAGGCCGTAAAACTTTTAGACATGGATGCAATTCTAAACATAGAAGAAGAACTGGCTGGAATTTTTTGTTCCAAATTCGCATAGCCTCCGCTACTTTTAAAAACTAAATTGCCATCTACTACAATTCCAAAAGCATAACCAGGAAAATGATGCGCTTCTGCATATTTTTTGATCATCTCTTCCGCAATAGGAAAAGTGGTGGCTATACGTTTATTTCTATCAGCATCCTGATAAGTGGCTGGCGAAAAATTAGCAGGTGTTTGTGCTAGGGCGGTTTGATTTACTAGTTGTATACTCCATACAAAACTTAGTAAAATAATAATGCGGTTCATTTTTATATTTTTCATACTATTATTTATAATGCTATTTATTAAATTTTCTATTGATAAATTCAAAAGTGGCTTCGTCTACCTTAAGCCAACTCTTATATAACAAGAAGCCATGAATTTCATCAGGGAAAATAATTTCTTCTACGTTTACTTTTTGTCTTCTTAATTGTTGAATCATATGTATGGTTTCAGCAAAGGGTACATTTCTATCATCATCTCCATGAATAAATAATACCGGGCTTTTCCAACCCTTGGCAGTAAATACAGGAGAAGCTTTATAGGCTACTTGGCCAGCAGCAGGAAAGCGTAAGCTATCGTACCAAGGAGCGAAATTTGGCTCTTCGTCGTTCCAGTTGTGTACCCCATGAATATCTACGCCCGCTGAAAATAAGTCAGATCTTTTAGATAAACCATGTGCTGTTAAATAACCTCCATAGCTACCACCCCATAGTCCAATTTTCTTAGCATCTACATCGGGTCTGGCTTTTAAATATTCACCAGCACCTATTAAGTCGTTTACTTCTGAACCACCTGCCATACCATAATTAGCTGCCTCTCTAAAGGCTAATCCATAACCTATGCCGCTTCTATAATTCAAAGCCATGACTATATAGCCCTGGCTTGCAAAATATTGATTCACGGCATAAGCATTAGAGTAATAAGAGCTATAATTAAATCCTTCTAACATTTGTCTACGACTTCCTCCATGTAAAAAAATCATTGCTGGATATTTTTTACTAGCGTCATAATTAGCAGGCAAAAATATTTGAGCGGGTGCACTAAAGCCATCCGTCGCTTTTACTAAAATAGTTTTAGGCGTTACTAAGTTTGTAGGGAAATTAGCAGGGAATAAATTAGCAGCTAAGGCCTGTTCATTGCCATTCGTTTGAAATACAGGCCAAGAAGGCTTGGTAGCGCTTGCTTGTAAATACACTAAACCATTGTTTAGGAGTACTGGATTGTATTCAATTTTATTTCCTTTGGTTAAAATAGTCGCATTGCTTGTAGCAGGATCTACCGACCAAATATGTCTTCTATTGCTATCGCTAATATTAGTTACATAATAAATAGTTTTGCCATCGGTACCTAAACGCATGCTTTCAACTTCTCCTATACCCGGTGTTAAATGATTTATTTTTTTTGAATTAGGTTCAATGCTATACAAATGCATCCATCCTGTTTTTTCCCAAGAGAAAACTATATAATTATTATTCGTCCAAATTAATTGTGTGGCTACTGCCGGTAAATCCCCCACAAATTTAGAGCCTGCACCTTCGTCGGCTTTAAATAAGGTATAAGCTTTATTGGTAGCTACTTCAGCAAGTCGTATCTCCCAAGGCTGTTCAGCAGTAGGTCTTGGCGTAAAACCAATTTCATATTTAATATTCACCGTTCTTAGAAAAGCAATATGTGTGCCTTCTTTATTCCATACTGGATCAGAATCATTATAAGTAGAAGCGTCTATAAAAGAAACTTGATTGCTTGCAAAATCGTAGACGCCTATAAAAGAATGCTCTTCTCTATTAGAGACAAATAAAATTTGTTGGCCACTTGAATTAAAAGCCAAACTACTTATACTTCCTCTACTAAAAAATAAAGGCTGCACAGTTACAGTTTCTTCTGTTAAATTTATTTTCCAAGCCTTACCTCCTTGGGTGTATACTAATAATTTTCCATCGGGACTTATTACTGGTCCAGTCCCCTTGGCTAATTTTTTAATAGTTCCAGAAGCAATATCCAAGCTATAGATATTTTGCTCTGTGGTATATTGTAATTGAGCAGGATTTGCTGGCTCCCCTTTTGCATTATTGCCATTGCCTCTTACAAAATATATTTTTTCGTCGTTAGGTGAAAATACAATGCTCCCAATTTCTACTCCATTGTCCCCCTTATATTCAGTAATGGCTTTAAAATTATTAGTAGCAGGCTGGCCATAATAAATATTTCTACTGCCTTTTTCATTAAACACCCAGGCAACTGCATCGCCTTTATGATTGGCTACTAGGTCGGAAGGAAAAGCAGGCGCAAGATAATCGGCTATTTTTTGAGCATGCAATGAATTAGAAAAACTAATTAGGATTAATAAGAAAAAGAAAACTATTTTTTTCATAGTAATAATTTTAAACAATAAATGCTTTTAAGTAAATACTAATTTAACCTTATTTTTTTTAAAAAAAGCCTTGCGCCCTAGTCCATTTAAAACATATTTGGTAAATTACTTAGTCTAAAAGAAATCTATGAGTAAATACTTCAAATTCATAGGGTTATTGCTACCCTTTTTCACCATGTGCACACAGCAGGAAACCAAAAAGGATTTAGATTTCGAACTAACTAAAGCGCCCACCATTTATTTTAAATCTTTTGTGGATTGTAATATGGCGGAGGTATGGGTGGGTGATACCTTTCGTATTTTCCCGGGCAAATATGGGGAAGACCCTTTATGGGGTTATTCCAATGAATTAAAATATGCTTCTGGAAAAAATGCAGAAGAAGTATTTAATAAAAAATATGAGGCCTTTACTGAACCTAGCATGCCTTTGAATGTAAAACCAAATGAAGAAGGTTTACATGGAGCCGTTTGGTTTGAAACCGTGTATCAAGATAAAAAAGATGCCAGCGGAAAAACTTTATACGCGCTATACCATAATGAAAATTATCCCAACACCTTTCCTTTTAATACTAAAACAGGCAAGGGTTATATAGATAGTAATTGGCCACAGGGATTAACAGGTGCTAAAACACCTGCAGCTGTTTGCAGAATTGGTATTATGAAATCAACCAATGGTGGTTATAGCTGGGAGAATAAAGGCATTGTCTTAGAAGACAATCAAGAAAGAATGATTTTAAAACCACATAATAATTCAGTGACTTTTGCAGGCGGCGTGGGAGACCCTTCAGCAGTAGCTAGTGGAGATTATTTGTATATATTTTATGGAGAGTATGGTTATCCTGGTACTTATGTACGTAAAGCATATAGTGCCGAAAAAGAACAAGCAGGCCAATGTATTAGTATGGCTAGAATTAAATTAGCTGATTTAGACAATCCAACAGGAAAGGCTAAAAGATATGATGGCAAAGGCTTTCAAGCGAACTATGATGGAGTGGGTAGCCCTATTAAAAATATACAAATTGCTAAAGAAAATGGTGGTGGCCCTAGTTCAGATAGTAGTAGTAAGTATTATTGGGGACCTTCTGTAAGTTGGAATCATTATTTACAAGCCTGGGTAATGCTCATGGCAAAATCGGAAGGACCTTCTTGGAAAGGAACCAGTATTTATATGTCCTTTAATAAAAATAAAGTTTTAGACGATAACAATTCTCAAGATTGGTCTAGACCTACATTAATATTAACTAAGCCCGGTCATGTTATTTGGTATCCTTCTTTACAACCTATTGGAGATACCAATGCTACAAGATTAAAATATACATCATTGCAAATGGGTGAGCAGGCAAGACTTTTTTATAAAGACCAAACAGATACCGCAGTTTATATTTCTGAATACGCTATTCAATTTAAGAAATAATTAAGTAGAAAATTAATTATTTTAATGCAAAGGCTATATAGCTATCACCTGAAGCTGTACCTAATTTACCACCGCCACAAGCAATCACTATATACTGTTTGCCCTTGTAATTATATACAGTAGGTGTGGCAAATCCTGGTGCAGGTAGGTCGGTTTCCCATAATAGTTTACCGGTACGTTTATTAAAGGCTCTGAACTTACTATCCTTGGTGGCAGCAATAAATACAAGCCCTCCAGCAGTTACCACAGGCCCACCATAGTTTTCAGTTCCTGTATGCAAACCCTTGGCTAATAGCTCGGGATAGTCCCCGATGGTGTCTTTCCATAATATTTTACCTGAGTTTAAATCAATGGCGTTGAGTGTACCCCAAGGTGGAGCCACTGCTGGATAGCCTTCCTTCGTTAAAAATTTATTGTACCCTGTAGAAGTATACAACATTTCATGATAAGGGTCTTTGATCACCACAGGTGCTATATAGGCCTTGCCTTGTTTTTCTTTCAAGTCTAATATATAAGAAGCAATAGCCGATACGTCCACTTCTTTTAATTGTTTAAAAGCAGGCATCATGCGTCTTCCACTTGCTATCAATTCATTCAATGTTTTTTCTGTATACTTTTTTTCTACACCTATTAAACTAGGATAATTACCTGAACCCTTTTTTTCAGGACCATGACAAGCCATACAATTAGATTGATACAATCTTTTCCCTGCAGCTAAATTATTTTCTTTTCGAGCTGTTTCATGGGGCCTATCTACCATGGTTAATATCCAAGGCATTTCATTGGCATTCACATATAAGATATTAGTATTAGGGTCATAGGCAGGTCCACCCCACTCTGCACCACCATCAAAACCCGGAAAAATAACTGTGCCTTTTTTAGAACTTGGATTAAATATAAATCCTGAATTTACTTCAGATAATCTTTTTTTGATGTCGGCATAAGAAGCATCGCTCCCTAAATGATTTAAATCTTTTTCAGTTAAGGATTGTCTTGCAAATGGACTGATATAAGTTGGCCATGGTTGTGTAGGTGAAAGTTTTTCTCCTACAAGTTCTGTTTCTGTGGGCACTTGTTTTTCAGCTATTGGATAAATAGGTTGCCCTGTTACTCTATCTAATAAAAATATAAAGCCCGACTTTGTCGGTTGTGCAATGGCTTCTATTTTTTTACCACCCTTTGTAATGGTAACTAGTGCAGGGGCAGTAGGTAAATCTCTGTCCCAAACATCGTGGTGCACAGTTTGATAATGCCATTTTCTTTTTCCAGTAGCTGCATCTAATGCAAGTACACTATTAGCAAATAAATTATTCCCCAAACGCTTACCTCCATAAAAATCATAAGAAGCAGAACCAATGGGTGCATATACAATTCCTTTTTCTTCGTCCATACTAAAACCCGCCCAAGCATTCGCACCTCCAATATGTTTCCAAGCTTCTTTATCGTCCCAGCTTTCATACCCTTCTTCCCCTGGTTGTGGAATAGTGTGAAATATCCAACGAAGTTTTCCTGTATGCACATCATAGGCTCTTATATAGCCTGGGGCTGCTGCAGGACCTTCGTCTACTCTTGTTCCTATTATAATTAAGTCTTTATAAATAATGCCCGGGCTTGTCATAGCAATATATAAGTCTTCTACATCACGACCTAAATCCTGGTGTAAGTCTATCTTACCTGCTTTGCCAAAATCTTGAATAGGCTTTCCTGTTAATGCATCAACGCAATATAAATTAGAGCCTGCTCCATAAAATAATCTTTTAGAATCTTTATCCGCATAATAAGTTATTCCTCTACAAACATTCATCGCAAAATAACCTGCCCCAATTACTTCATTACCATTCACTGCATAAGGGTCAAATACCCATTTCTTTTCACCTGTTGAAGCCTCTAGGGCGATTAATTTTAATTTAGGAGAAATAGTATATACAAGGCTATCTACTACAATAGAATTAAACTGCATTTGTGTATACTGCCCTGAATCTCCTGTATGAAATTCCCAAGCCTTTGTAAGCTGGGCCACATTGCTAGTGTCTATTTCTGTTAAACCAGAATACCTAATATTTTCTTTGCCCCCTCCGTAAACTTTCCAATCGCCAATTTGAGTTTCATTATTCTTACAAGCGGCTACTAATAAATAGATTATGGCTAAGAATAGAATACTTTTATTTTTCATTTAAAGAATTTGAATGAAGGATATGTTAAGACAATTTAAGCATATTCTTTAATAGAAGTACATAAGTAAGGGCATAAAAAAACCTCCCCCGAATAAACGGAGGAGGTTTTTTAAAATGTATTCTACTTAGAAAGATTAATAACCTGCGTTTTGAGTAACGTTCGGGTTTACTAAAATTTCATCATTAGGAATAGGGAAAAGTAAATTTGTATTACCTGGAGCAACAGTGATTTTGGTAGATACTGCATTAGTAGCATCTTGACCTTGAGGCTTCACGAATGTGTAACCTAATCTTGTTAAATCCCAGAATCTGTATCCTTCAAAAGCAAACTCTTTAGCACGCTCATCTAAGATATCAGTTAATACTTGAGAACCTGAGCTAGCATAAACTGCACTAGGATCTCTGTTCACAACAAACTTATTTAAAGTAGCATTCGCATTGGCAATATCACCTAAGTTATAATAAGCTTCTGCTAAAATTAAATAGGCTTCAGAGAAACGAACTACTTTAACGTCATCTAAGTTTACGTTATCAATTGGATATTTTGCAACATAATGCGCAGTACCTAATTGACCAGATCTTACTTCAGGGCTAATTAAACCTCTTCTTGTATCGGTTGTTGTATAAGTATCATAGAAAGCCTTAGTAGCTAACATATCTCCATAAGCTCCACCACCTGGCTTACCAATTAAAAATACCGCTAATGTACCATCACCTACTTGATTGTTCGCATCACTTGTAACTTCAAACATAGTTTCTACTTTACCAGTTAAAGGAGAAGCACCTTTCCAGTAAGAGATTACATTAGAGCTAGTCACTAAAGAGAAACCGCTATTCGCGATAACATCAAGCGCTGCTGCTTTTGCATTGGTCCAATCTCCTTTATGTTGGTATACTCTAGCTAATAAAGTCTCAGCAGCATACTTAGTCATAAATGAAGAGTTTAAGGCTCTTGTTTTAGCAGTCAATGTAAAGTTCATTGTTTGACCTTGGTTGTATTTGGCTAAAGAAATCGCCTTTGTTAAATCGGCAATGACTTGTGTGTAAACTTCAGCAACTGTATTTCTTGCAGGTTTTGAATTCACATCAAACTTGGTTACAATAGGCACACCTGGACTATTTGGAGCAGTTGTATAAGGTAAGCCAAAGTTTCTAACTAAATCAAAATAAACCAAGCCTCTGATAGCATAAGCTTCAGACATTAATTGACTTATATTCGGATTAGAAGCTGGATCTAAACCAGCATTGATAATAAAATTGGCATTCTTAATAGCATTATACCCATTTGACCAAATAGCAGAAGCTTGACCGTCTGTTTTAGTGAAATTGTATAAATTGAATGATACATATCTTCCTGAGTTAGAAGAAGACAAGAAACATTTGTCTGCCATTAAATCGCCTTTGATAGCGAAAGTTCTACCATAAAAATCGGTAGCTCTTAAAGAAGAGTATAAGCCAGTCAATGCTGTACTCATGTCATCTTCTGTTTTAATAGCCTCTGATAATACTACAGAGTTGAAAGGCTTTTGATCTAAGAATGTTTTAGAGCAACCGAATAGCATGGCTATGGTTCCAATTGCTAAGAACATTTTAGTGATTTTGTTGAAATTATTTTTCATATAAAAAATATTAAATAGTTGTTGTTAATTAAAAGTTTACACTTAATCCAAAAGTGACAGACTTAGAAGGTAATACTTGTTGTCCGTTATTACCTGTAATACCTTGTTCTGGATCACTTAAGATGATATCTGCATATGTTTTAGTAAATATATTTGTTCCACGTGCATAAATGTTAATACCATTAATATGATACTTTTCTAAGACAGATTTGTTATCATATTTATAAGACAACTGTATATTTCTTAAACGAACATAATCGCCTTTATATAAGGTACGATCAGATCCCGTTGCACCGCCTCTAGGATCGTTGTAAACAAATTTAGGAACGGTTGTAATGTCACCTGGTTTTTGCCAACGAGTTAAGTTAATTGCGTATTTTCCTCTAGTTGAATAAGCACCATCCATTGCATAAGCTTGAGCAGACTCATTGAAGTAGTTACCAAAGTTATAGTAGAAGTCAAATGCGAAAGTAAAGGCTTTGTAATTAAACGTGTTACCTAAGCTACCATAGTATTTAGGATCGGCTTGCTTGCCCACTAAATATAAGTTTGCTTTTGTTTTAGTATTTGTAGTACCAATTTGTGTGCTATCAATATACCACAATGGATCTCCTGTGTTTATATCCACCCCAGCATAACCTCTTGTATAGAAGCTATAGAAAGGTTTACCCACTCTTAATAAATAAGCGCCGTTTAACTGATCACCTGAAGGTAGGCTAGTAACTTTGTTTTTGTTCGCTGTATAACTAGCATTGATTTCCCAAGAGAAGTCTTTTACTTTAATAGGTACTAAGTTTACGCTAACCTCTAAACCAGAGTTTTGCATGCTACCTACGTTGTTAATATATCCAGAGAAACCAGTGGTACGAGATAAGTTTTGGTTTAATAAAGCGCCATCTGTATTACGCTTATAAACGTCCACGTTTAAGTTAATTCTATTATCAAAGAAGCTAATATTTGTTCCTAAATCGGCTTGTTTATTTTTCTCCCAAGTTAAACTCTCATTACCAATGTTATTGAAAGTACCACCTGCTACACCATTGTAGTTATATCCAAAAGCGTAAGAAGGTCTCCATGTGTAGTTACCAATTTCTGCATTACCATTTGTACCATAACTCGCATGAATTTTGAAAGCAGAAATGAAAGTATTGTTTTTCATAAATGGCTCAGCCAATACATTCCAAGAAGTACCCACTGACCAGAAATTACCCCAAGGATTGTTTACTCCAAATCTTGAAGATCCATCACGACGGAAACTTCCGTATAAAGTATACTTATCTAATAAACTAAAAGTAGCATTTGTGAAATAACCTTGGAAAGTATAATCAGAACCAACAGCTTTACCGTTAGTAGAAGTAGCTGCGTTTGTAGAATAGTATAAATCTGTTCTAGGAGGGAAGCCAGTTACATCACCAATTTGTCTGTAAGTAGCACTCTTAATAGCTTCTTGTCCTAACTTAAAGTCGGCATAAAAACGTTTTGCTTTATTAATATCATAATGATAATCTAATTGATTAATCAAATCTGTTAAGAAAGCTCTTGTAACAATTGAAACACCCTCTCCAGATGCACCTGAGTTATCAC
>Ga0214919_10000246_pt1 | contig 91142 bp, 82 predicted proteins | sample LL1503_MetaG_FD_177994 | JGI IMG/M metagenome (GOLD analysis project Ga0214919, IMG submission 177994) | Freshwater microbial communities from Lake Lanier, Atlanta, Georgia, United States - LL-1503 | ecosystem: Environmental > Aquatic > Freshwater > Lake | place: USA: Georgia | collected...
TACCGAACTCGTAAAAATTGTTGTAGCCGGACGCATCTTTGTAAGCCGTAAGCTTGTCCATGGCCACGGCGCCAGCCACAGCGCTGGGTTTGGCGGGTAGAGGCGGTAATTTGCCAGGCTTTGCCGTAGGGGCAAGCACCTGGGCTGCGCCTAGGGAAGGGAGACCTCCCAAGGAAATGGCACCAGTACCCGATAGCAGCCGACTTAAGGCCTGGCGCCGGCCTTCAAACACATGGCGGGGAGTGATTTCTGAACTTTGAGGATTCACAGGGGCTCCAGGCAAAACACGAATGCCGATACAAACAACCTGCAGACCCCCTGCGGGGTGGGTCGCACCTAGAAGGCGCGTTTAACGCAGACCGGCTACGTAATCCGCAAGGGCTTTGATTTCGCGGTCATTGAGCTTCGCTGCGATCTGGTTCATTTGCAAGCTGTTCTTGCGCACGCCATCACGGAAGGCGGTCAATTGGGCAGCAGCATATTCGGCATGCTGGCCACCGATCCGCGGGTACTGCGCCGGGATACCCGCGCCGTTAGGGCTGTGACAACCGGCGCAAGCGGGGACTTGGCGGTCCGCGATGCCGCCGCGATAAATACGTTCACCCAAAGCAACGGCCTCTTTGTCCTTGGCAAACCCGGTTTTAGCGGCCTTGCTACCCAACCAAAAAGCGATATTGCGCATATCGTCTTCAGACAGGGCGCTGGCAAAACCCATCATTACGGCATTGGCACGCTTACCGGCTTTGAATTCTTGGAGTTGTTTCACCAAATACTGGGGATGCTGCTGCGCCAGTTTAGGAAAAGTCGGGGTGCCCGAATTGCCGTCTGCCCCGTGGCAGGCTGCACAAACTGCACCATAGCTGGCTTCGCCCTTTGCCAGATCGGGTTTGGCAGCTTTGGCAGGCTCCGCGCTATTGGCCGAAGCGGAAAATGCGCTGGCGAGCATGGCTGCGACGAAAAACAATTGGGCAAACGACTTCATGATGCTATAGCTCTTCTGTAGGGCAAAAAACCCCGCCATTCTACAATGCTGCACGGGGCCTGCCCGCCATAACAACCATAAGTACATGACCACCCCAAGCCCGTCCCCCTTCGCTAAGCAAACCAGCGCAGCCGCAGTCCCGAAAAGCGCCGCCCTGCAGGCACTGGGCTGGCTACACACGGCCCGGTTTCTCACCACGGCGCCGCAATTGCATTTTTTGCCGGAATTGGACGTGCCGGAAATCGCCTTTGTCGGGCGCTCGAATGCGGGGAAGTCCACCTGTATCAACACCCTCACGCAGCAAAAGCAGCTCGCGTTTGCATCCAAACGACCTGGTCGCACCCAGCACATCAACCTATTTGCCCTGGGTAAACAAAGCCTAATGGACGCAGTGCTGACCGATTTGCCCGGCTACGGCTACGCAGCCGTGCCCAAACAGGACAAGATCCGTTGGCAACAAGTCATGGCCAATTACCTGGTCAGCCGCAAAAACCTTCAAGCGATTGTGCTGATGTGCGACCCGCGCCACGGCATGACCGAATTGGATGAGATATTGCTGGACGTCATCCGTCCCCGGGTGGAAGAGGGTCTGAAATTTCTGGTGGTGCTGACCAAGGCCGACAAACTCACCCGTAGCGAAGGCGCTAAAGCCCTGTCTATTGCAAAACTGCAGGCGGGCGGCGGTGAAGTACGGCTTTTTTCCGCCACCAAACGCACGGGTTTGGAGGACGTGGCCACGCTTTTGTGGCACTGGGCACACCCGGCCGACGCGGCGCCTGTGGTGCCTGAACCGGTCGCCGTTTAAAGGCTCCTGCACCTTGCGGAAATGCCCCCGGCGGTCGGGTCCCACCAGCTTGGGCTTGTCATCTGCCCGATCTTAGCCAGCATGCCGCAGTCGCCTACATGCTCTGGCCCAATTCACCCAATGGCCCACATATCGCGTGAGTCGGCAGTCACCTGCTGTATTTTCAAAAGTCAGGACTTGACTTATCCGTACATTGGAGGCGACCCCGGCGGCCGCGTCTTGAAACGCTTATGCACCCAATAGTACTGCGCCGGATCCTCATTTATCCAATGCTCAATGCTTTGATTCATGCGCAAGGTGTCGGTTTGCAGATCTTCGGTCGGAAAATCTTGCCAGGCCGCGCTCAAGGTGACCTCGTAGCCTCCGGGAACCAGGCGACTCACCAAAGTGCAAACGCGTGCGCGCCCGAGCTTGGAAAAGCGCGACAGTGCCGGAACGGTTGCGGCAGGCACGCCATAAAAAGGCACCCACAATGCGCCATCAGCGCCGAAATCCATGTCCGGCGACAGGTGCAGCCGTATGCCCTTGCGCAAACCGCGCAACACCGGTTGCGGCCCGTCTTTTCGCGCAATCGAGAGTACGTTTCCAGAGCGATTGCGACCTTGGACCATCCAATCTTCCGCCCAAGCATTGCTTAAGGGCACATAAATGCAAGCCGTGGTGATTTGCTGCAGCTCGGTGAGCACCACGCCGCCCACATCCAAACCAACCATGTGCGGCGCCAAAAAAATCAGAGGATCTGGATTGCCTAACTCATCTAGAGCGCCCTCAAAATGGATGCGTTGGCGCAATACGTAGGTCGGCGCATGCCACAGCCAGGATCGGTCCAGCAAGGACTGGGCAAAAAGGCGAAAGTGACGGCGCGCGATCGCTGTGCGCTGCGCGGGCGTCAAGTGCGCGAAGCAGGCTGCAAGATTGGTCTGCACCACGCCGCGCCGGCGCCGGGCGCAACCATACAAGACCATGCCTAATGCACTGCCCATGGCGCGCAACAACGGCAGCGGCACATAGGCCAACAGGCGCATGAACAGCGTCAGCGGGTTCATACGAGAGGCTCCTGGCGCGGTTGCTTGTAGCGCTCATAGCCCCATAAATATTGGGTCGGGCGTTGGCGTATCAAGCCTTCCATGGCGCTGTTAATGTGCGCGACCATGGACGCAAGATCTGTTTGCAAATCCACCTCAAGCTTGCGCGCATGGATGCGATAGCCGCGCCCCCAAGGCAATCGCTCACCCCAGGCAATAACAACATCAGCGCCGGTTTGTAAAACCAGCTTGGCCGCCAGCGTCATGGTGTACGCCGGGCGACCCCACACCGGCGACCAGATGCCCATACCCAAGGGCGGCACCTGGTCGGGCAAGAGACCTACGGCCTCCCCATTGCGCAATGCCTTTAGCAATTTACGCACGCCCTGCAAATTGGTAGGCACTGTCAGCATGCCCTGGCGGCTGCGCGAGGCCTGCAACATGGACGCCAACCAGGCTTGCCTAGGCGGGCGGTACAAGACCGTCATCGGGCCATAGCGCTGAGCAAACAGCGTCGCTGCAGTAGGCGCCGTTACTTCAAAACAACCCAAATGCGGGGTCAAAAAAATTACGCCGCGTCCACTGGCATATGCGGCCTGGACTACTTCCTGTCCATCCCACTTAACCGGGACGGGGGCGCCAAACCAAAGGCGGGGCGATTCGAGCACGCTACAACCCGCCTGACCAAGCGCATGCCAAGCCTGACGCCAGCCATAGCCAGCCTGGTGCAACTGCGCCTTGAAGCGCTGCCGATAGTCCCGTGACAACAAATAGGTCAGAAAACCCAGCAAAAAACCGGCACCATGCAAGAGCCACAATGGGCAACGAGAGAGCAGACGAATCCAAAGATGCATAGGGCTTTGCTAGAATGAAACGGTCGCCGAGTTAAACGAGCAACTTGCAGGGCGACGACACAATCATCCGGACCTGCCGGCCAATTGTGCCTTGTCCCAAGGGGCAAATCTGCTAAAGCGTTCGCCAGCTCCCGAGATTGGCAACGCATGTCAACCTCACTTTTTTTGGAGAGCAACCATGGCGAACGATTTTCTTTTTACCTCCGAGTCAGTGTCCGAAGGACATCCCGACAAGGTATCCGACCAGATTTCAGATGCAATTCTGGACGCGATTTTCAAGCAAGACCCTAAGTCGCGCGTAGCCGCGGAAACCTTGTGCAATACCGGACTGGTGGTGCTGGCCGGTGAGATCACCACCAATGCGCACGTGGACTACATACAGGTGGCGCGCGACACCATCAAGCGCATCGGCTATGACAACACCGAGTACGGTATCGACTACAAGGGCTGCGCCGTCATGGTCTGCTACGACAAGCAGTCCAACGACATCGCCCAGGGCGTAGACCACGCCAGCGACGACCACCTCAACACCGGCGCCGGTGACCAGGGCCTGATGTTTGGCTATGCCTGCAACGAGACACCCGAGCTCATGCCCGCGCCGATTTACTACGCCCACCGCCTGGTCGAGCGCCAAGCCCAGCTGCGCAAAGATGGTCGCCTGCCCTTTTTGCGTCCTGACGCTAAGAGCCAGGTGACCATGCGCTATGTTGATGGCAAGCCGCACAGCATTGATACCGTGGTGCTGTCGAGCCAACACAGCCCCGACCAGTCGGAAACCGCCACCAAGATGAAGGACTCTTTTCGCGAGGCCATCATCGAAGAGATCATCAAGCCAGTGCTGCCCAAAGAGTGGCTGAAAGACACCCGCTACCTGATCAACCCCACCGGCCGCTTTGTGGTCGGCGGCCCGCAGGGCGACTGCGGCCTGACCGGACGCAAAATCATTGTGGACACCTACGGCGGGGCCTGCCCCCATGGCGGCGGTGCGTTTTCTGGCAAGGACCCCAGCAAGGTAGACCGCTCGGCCGCTTACGCTGCGCGCTATGTGGCCAAAAACATTGTGGCGGCCGGTTTGGCCAAGCAATGCCAAATCCAGGTGGCCTACGCCATCGGTGTGGCCCAGCCCATGAACGTAACCGTCTACACCGAGGGCACCGGCGTCATTTCCGACGAGAAGATTGCCGCCCTGATCAGCGAGCACTTTGACCTGCGCCCCAAAGGCATCATCCAGATGTTGGACCTGCTGCGCCCGATTTACGAGAAAACCGCGTCCTACGGCCATTTCGGCCGCGAAGAACCCGAATTCACTTGGGAACGCACCGACAAAGCCGCAGCGCTGCGTGCAGCGGCAGGGTTGTAAAACAACAAACGCATGAAGCTGCAGACACAACGCCTTATAGACCGCTGGCTAGGCCAGGTTCTGTGCAGCGTGGTGTCGGGCTGGGTGCGGCTGAGTGGTTCATGGCGCAAGCCGGCGGCGATGCCGCAGGATGCGCGCCATATCCTGGTCATCCTGTTATCGGAGATGGGTAGCATAGTTTTAGCCGGACCCATGTTTGCTGCGCTGCGCCAGCGCTACCCGCAGGCTGCAATTCACATACTGCAGCTCAAGAAAAACCAAGAAGTCACGCGCTTGTTGTCGCTTACCGACGCGGCGCACATGCACTCGATTGATGACAGCAGCGGCTTGGCGCTGGTGAGCGACATCTTGCGCGTGAGCGCAAAGATGCGCGCTCTTGGAATTGATGCGGTCATCGACTGCGAGTTATTTTCCCGGGTCAGCGCACTCTTGTCGTTTGCCTGTGGCGCACCCGTGCGCACGGGGTTCACGCCGCATACCCAAGAAGGACTGTACCGGGGCAGCTTTATCACGAACGCCATTCCCTACAACCCTCATCAGCACATCAGCTTGCAGTTCCTTTCGCTGGTCGATAGCCTGCAAGCGGCCAGCATGCCGCGCAACAAAGCAGCGCCGATCCGCACGGTGCCGCAGGACGGCGACTTAGCGGTGGCATTTACGCCCGCAGAACTTGCGGGATACCGGGAAAAATTAGCGAAGGACCATTCGGTCACCCAATCCAAACGACTGGTGCTCTTGTATGCCGGTGGCGGTATCTTGCCCGAGCGCGCCTGGCCCAAGGAGCACTATGCCCGGGTGGCCGAAGGGCTCTGCCAAAAGGCTTATGCGGTCGGACTGATTGGCCTGAAAGACGATGCGGCGCTGGCCCAGGATCTGAAAAATTTGGTTGGCAGCGATTTATGCATTGACCTGACCGGCTATACGCGCAGCATCCGAGAGTTGTTGATGTTGTTTCATGCCGCCGATTTACTGATTACCAACGATGGTGGGCCAGGCCATTTCGCCACCTTAACGCCGATCCAGACCATGGTGTTTTTCGGGCCCGAAACTGGCAAGTTGTACGGGCCGCTGGGCCGGCGCAGTCTGGTACTTGAATCGGGCATTGCCTGCTCACCCTGCCTAAGCGCCTACAACCACCGCCTGACTTTTTGCGATGGCGATAACCAGTGCCTCAAACGCATCGCTCCCGATCCCGTGTTGGATCAGGCCTTGGCCTTCCTGCAAGCGCAGCCCAATGCGCATGTGGCGGCATCGGGCACATGAACACGGGACCTTTCTGGCGTGAGCGCCTGCTGACACTGCTGCGCTGGCTGCTCGGTATCCGCTATATCAAATTCGGCATGGTCGGAGCCAGCGGCACGGTGGTCAACATCGTAGTGCTCTATCTGGGACACGAGTATTTGTTTCAAAGCCTTGAGGGCCCGCAAGGTAAGCCCTATGCCTCACTGGCACTGGCGATTGCGGTGGCCACTGTGAACAACTTCACCTGGAACCGGCTATGGACCTGGGCCGACCGCGTCAGCCAGGCGCCTGAGGAGTTGGGCATCGAAACCCCGCCCCCCACCAGTTTGGGTGCACAGTTAGCCAAGTACGCGCTGGCTTCCTGGTTCGGCATAGGTCTGCAATACGTGCTGACGCTTTGGTTGTCGCACAGCATGCACTACATGCTGGCCAATGTGATTGCCATCGTGATTGCCAGCGTCAGTAATTTTTTGGCCAACGACCGCTGGACTTTTCGCAAACGCTAGCGCCATACGAGGCATCTCCTGCTAAGACCCATGCACTTGAAACCCGACAACTTAAGTTGGCCTTGGTGTATCCTGCTGCTGTGTGCGGTTGCCGTGTATTTTTTTGGTTTGGCCAGCCCCTACGCGCCCACCAACGGGGACGAAATGGTCTACATCCATATCGCACGCCTCACAGCCGCTTCCGGGCATTGGCTACCGCTGGTGTCCGACTTGGACAACATGCGTAACACCAAACCACCGCTGCTGTTCTGGCAAGCCATGGCCAGCGGCGATTGGAGTGCGCAAGGTACGCTTTTTTCACTGCGCTGGCCCAGCGTGGCTTACACCCTATTAACCACTGCTGCACTGGGTTGGATTACCCTTCGCATCAGCGGCCAGTGGCGCACCGCTGCATTGGCGGCTATCGCCTACCTGGCATTTTTTTCAACCTACCGCTATGGACGCGCCTACCTTACCAGCGCGCCAGAGACCTTCTGGTTAGGCTTGCCGCTGTGGTACCTGCTTTTCGAGCAAAGTGCCGCCACCCCTTCAACGGGAAGAAGGCTGGCCCTGGGTGCTGGCCGCAGCGACTGGACTTTTAAGGCCTACACCGCGTGCGGTGCCCTGATGGGTGTCGGACTGCTTTACAAATCTTTTGCGCTGATCGCCCCGGCCGCTGCCACGCTTGCCTGCGCAATTTGGCTTTCTCAGGCACCGCGTGAATGGGGAGGCTTAGTGCGTGCCGGTTTCGGCGTATCGTGGGCCGCGCTCGTTGCTTTGGGCGTCTTTGCGCTGTGGTTCGCTTTTGATCCCGATCCGGCGGCCGTTTGGCAGGAATTTGTGATTGGTGAGAACGCCGGCAAGCTGCAAGCGAGCGGCGGCTATTGGCAAGCGGCTTTGGCAGGAGACAACCCGCTGTGGCTGCAGGCCCTGGCCTATCCGGAAAACGCCGGCTTGCTACTCCCGGTTGCTTTAGGCTTGTGCCTGTATGGTTTGTGGTCCGGGTGGCGAGGACATTGGTGGACCTGGTTGGGAAAGCCGCAAGGCACTTTGCTCTTATGGCTCCTCATATGGTTGCTAGTCTTTAGCATCCCCAGCCAACGCTCGGCGCGCTACTTGATACCGGCGATGCCCGCGTTTGCCATCCTGCTGGCGTTGCATTGGGAAAGGGTTGCGCGCAGCTGGTTTGCCGTGACTTTGCTTATCGCCACCGTGGCCCTAAGCATGCTGGCGCGAATCGCTTGGGTGATGCACGACATGGGCATAGCCGACAACAGCAATCTGTGGGCGACACTTTTATTGGCCGGGCTTGGATTGAGTGCCTGTATTGCGGGCATGTTTAAACCAGATTGGACCCGTAACGCGACGCTAGCTGCGTGCTTGGCTTTATACGCCTGTTTCACCGCGATGACCGCCCCCTTGTCAGGCGCGCAGGGCGCTTATGACAGCCAGGTCAAAGCGCGCATGCACGGGCTGCGCATCGCGGTACCCAGCGGGTTTAACGCGCAATACGAGCGCTTTGAATTCCTATTGCCAGGGAACACATTAGTGCCCTATGAAGCACAGAACAGCAATAGCCAAGCCTCGCACTCTGACGCGGCGTCCAAGCAAGAATTGGATTATTTGCTACAAAACCACGATGCAGTGGTCTGGTTGGAGTCTGATGTGGCGAAAAACCAGGTGAATTGCCTGCCAAGCTGTGTCGTGCTGGGGCAACGCTGGCATGTGAAAAGCCGCCACCGCGCTGGGGAGGTTAACTTGTCAAACCTGTGGCGACCACAGGAGTGGCTATTCGGCAAAGAACTGCTAATCGTACCGGCACCTTAGGGTGTACTTGCGCAAGCTCAGCCCTTGTGTCTTTGTAAAAAGCGCCTGATAGCAAAGCTGTGCAAAGCTATCCACAAACAGGGATCGAGCACTGCATCCCACACATTGCCGCTGGGCCAGCGCAAAAACCAAAACACCAGCAAAACCAGCAAAAGCAAGGCGGGCGCAGAGCTTGCCAAGTGATGCCAGCGACCAGTTCCCACCCAAGCCAACAATGCACATGCCAGCAAGCCAGCGCTACACACCGGATGAAAGCCCCAAGCGTAGACGCTGAAAGGCAAGAAGCCAAACGTATCGATCAACAATATCCAACCCAGCGCCAGAGCGCATGCAAGAAATATCCGCTCGATACGGACTGCGCCCATCGCCGTGTTGGACACCGGATGAATCTGGCTACTGCCGAACGGGATGCGTGCCCCAAAGTAGCCCACCACATAGTGCAGCGCCAATGCGCAAGCCATCAAACTAGGCTTCTGAAACGCCAAACCCAGCCAGTAGCTCAGACCCCAAGGACCTGGGTAAAAAGTCCATAGCGCAAGGCATGCCGCCATGAGCAGGCGAGTATTTGAAACGCTTGGTCTTTGCCGCCATAAAGCGCCCAGCACCACGGCCGCTACGACCAGGGCCCAAGCCGCTTGGCCTAACCAGGGCAGATAGGCCGGGTCAGGCAGCAAGGGCGAGGCATCCTGCATTAGCAATGCGATTTGCGAAAAATCCAGCGACGTCATGGCAAACCCTGCGACTGTGCAACGGCCGATGGCGGGCCAGCTACCCAGGCAAAACGCTGCCACGCGATGAACTCCCGTTGCTCGGTGTAGCTAACCCACAATTGGCCATCGGCCATTGCGATGGCAGGGTAGGAGAACTCGCGCCCTTCGCTACCGCGGGCCAAATTGGCAACAGTGACCCAGCGCTGACCGTCCTGCGATGCCGCTAAGTCCAAAACGTGACGACCCGCTTTAAGAGGGTTGTATACCAGCAAATGTTGGTCACCAATGCTCAATGTCGCGACGCTGGAATTTGGGTTGTCCAAGGGTAAATTACCACCATCAGACCAATGGCGGCCGCCATTTTGCGTTTTTGCCATACGAATCTGGCCAGTTGGGCCGGCATCACGCATCAAGGCCCACCAGTTCGACTCGTCCAACGCTAGCAAGGCCGGTTGCAAATTTCGCTGGTCATTTGGCAAAATCCGATTGAATCCGGCAAAGTCGCCCTGCCCGTTAATACGCACAGCCACCGACGTTTTACGTACCAGCTCGAAGTAGGCGGGTAATACCGCTCCCCCGTCAGTCAGCGCCAAGGGCGCTGTGCGAACCAGGTAACTGATATTCCACAGCCATGAAAGCGGCAATACATCTATCGGTTCAAAGTAAATAGCCTGCCCCGCTTCAGCGGGTCGTTGACGCAAATGCAAAATCCGCCCCGCCGCCCAGCCCCCCAAACCGGTCGCTACTACATATAAATGCACCTGTCCCTGAGAATCCAGCCAAGCTACGGGATTGCCTAGGCGGCGTATGCCAAAGCCCAGTTGCTGCGCAAGGTCCCACCGGTCGACCACCAGCTTTGCATCGGACCAGACGCCGCTGGCGCGGTCTAAGGTCGACATGGCAATTTGCACATTGGGCGCGCTTTCGCGGTCACCGGCAAACCAGAACGCCATCATGCTGGCCTGACTTTCGACTGGCAAAGCCACCAAAGCGCTGGCATGGGCCGCCAAAACGCCTGGCGGCATCGGAATACGCCCTTGCCCTATTCGCTCCCAATGGCCGATGCCCTGCGTGGACAGTTGCTGGGAAGGCGCTTGAGTTTGTGCGTTACTTTCTGCAAAAGCGGGCAAAGGCTCAGTACGGGCGCGCGCCGGTAGCAGCTCAGCCCGACGAGCGCCATCAGCCCAGGCGAGCAGCGCACAAAAGCCCAAGGCAATCGCGCCACGCAGCAAAACGGAAAAAACTTGCATTAGTCGATCTTATCTGTCCATCATTTTTAGAGCGGCAATTTGCAAGCAAGGGCTAAACTGCCTGCATATCAACCAGCGCACTGCCATTGCACGTTTCGCCCATCATGCCCTCCACCAGCATTCTTGCAGTCACGCCATTAGGCTTTCCATGGCAAACCATCGACCCCTTTTTATTTTGTGTCCACCACGACGATGCCTACCCCCGCGGTAACGCCGCTATGGGTCCCGATGCCAGCTTGGACGGGAGAAATATGGGGCAGGACTTTGAAGGCAAAGACGGTTGGCGCATGTACCACGGCAGCACGGTGCCGGGGTTCCCGGCGCATCCGCACCGGGGTTTTGAAACCGTCACCATCGTGCGCCAGGGTTTTATCGACCATTCCGACTCCCTGGGCGCGACGGCGCGTTTCGGGGCGGGTGATGTGCAATGGCTCACCGCTGGGAAGGGCATTGTGCATTGCGAAATGTTTCCTCTGCGCAGCACCGAGGCGCCCAATCCTGCTGAGTTATTTCAGATTTGGCTGAATTTGCCGGCCCGAAAAAAAATGTCTGAGCCGCACTTCACCATGCTCTGGGCGGACCGCGTTCCGCTGCTTGAATTGAGCGATGCCCAGGCGCGCAAGACCTCGGTACAAGTAGTCGCAGGAACGCTTGGGGATGCGCGGGGGGCAGCACCGCCGCCAGACTCCTGGGCCTCAGAAGTGGACTCGGACTTGGCCATTTGGACCATCCGCATGCAGGCCAATGCCCAATGGACGCTGCCGGGGGCAAGCCATCCCCAAACCCGCCGGCGCTTGTATTACTTCCGAGGTAAGGGGCTGACCATCAACGGACGGTCCGTCCCACCGCAATCGGTGGTGGAAGTCCGGGCCCAGGACGCTTTAGCACTACAGGGCGGCATCGACGAAACGCAATTGTTGCTCTTACAGGGACGCCCAATCGGCGAACCGGTCGCGCAGTACGGCCCGTTTGTCATGAATACCCAGGCCGAAATCCACCAGGCCTTCGCCGATTACCGGCGTACCGAGTTCGGACCTTGGCCCTGGGGGCGCAGCGACCCGGTGCATCCGCGGGAAAAAGGTCGTTTTGCCCTGCACGCGGATGGGCGGATCGAGGAACGCTAAAGATCGCCAGCTTGTGTGGCCGCCCGCAAAAGCCAAGGAGCCAGCGGCAAATCCTAGAAATCGTGCTGTAAGGCGGTCGCTTGCTGCAAAATGCGCCCCTTCACGGTAACTAGAAGAAGCATCCATGGCACTCATTCCGGCGACCATACTCACAGGTTTTTTAGGCGCAGGTAAAACCACCTTGCTCAAACGCATCCTCACGGAAGCGCATGGGCAGAAGATCGCAGTCATCGAAAACGAGTTTGGCGAGGAGAATATCGACAGCGATATTCTGGTGTCCGATACGCAAGAACAAATCATCCAGATGAGCAACGGCTGCGTCTGCTGCACGATCCGCGAAGACTTGCGTACGACCTTGCAGGATTTGGCAGAGAAAAAGCGCAAAGGCGAGCTGAACTTTGACCGCGTGGTCATCGAAACCACCGGCTTGGCCGACCCCGGTCCGGTGGCGCAAACCTTTTTCATGGACGACGAGGTAGCCGAATCCTACTTGCTAGACGCCATCTTGACCTTAGTCGATGCCAAGCATGCGCCAGAGCAACTCAATGAACGCCAGGAAGCCCGCCGCCAGGTGGGATTTGCCGATCAGATTTTCATCAGTAAATCCGATTTGGTGAGCGCCGATGCCCTGGGCGCGCTAACGCACCGGCTCAAACACATGAACCCGCGTGCGCCGCAGCATATTGCGCATTTTGGCGAAATGGACATCAAAAACGTGCTTGATTTGCACGGCTTTAACCTCAACGCCACGCTGGACATCGACCCCGCTTTTCTGAGCCCCGCCGACCATGACCATGACCATGACCACGATCATTCACAAGACCATCACCACCACGGCCCTGACTGCGACCATCCCTCGCACGACCACGCGCAGGAACATGGCCACCACCACCATGTGGATGATGACGTCAAGAGCTTCGTATTTAAATCCGAGCGGCCCTTCGATCCAGGCAAGCTGGAAGATTTTCTGGGCGCGATCGTCAACATTTACGGCCCGCGCATGCTGCGCTATAAAGGCGTTTTGTACATGCAAGGCAGTGACCGAAAAGTCATCTTCCAAGGCGTGCATCAACTGATGGGCAGCGACTTGGGGCCACTTTGGGGGGCCAACGAAATTAAATCGAGCAAACTGGTGTTTATCGGTATTGACCTGCCAAAAGACATACTTTTGCAGGGGATGGAGCAGTCGTTGGTATGAGGGTTTTTGCCGTTTTCCCAGAAGCGAGCCCGTGGCCGGCGCTTGCCTGTACACTCGCGCGCCGAACAAGGGGGTCCAGCAAATCGGCTGGGCCGCAAATCCGACCCGACTACTCCGGTCCCGCCTGAGCGCTTACTTAGAGGAGACACGAATTGAACGCCACCAGCACCAAAAAGGCCAAGCCCAATGTGGCTGCCAAGCCGCAGCCAAAAGCTAAGGCGGTAGCGACTAAGAGCGTTAAGGCGACAACGGCGGCAGCGAAAAAGCCCGCAACGCCGGTGAAATCCTCTGCCAAAACCCCATCAAAAGTAAACCCGCCCGCCGCCAAAAAAACCGTGATTGCCCCTGTGAAAAGTAAACCATTAAGTAAAGCAGTTCCCCCAAAGGCTGCACCCAAGAAACCTGCGGCGGCTCCGGTGGCCACAAAACCTAAGGCTTCGGTTGCGCCTGCTACAAAACCCAAAACTGTGGTCGCGAAAGCGTCCTCACCTGCGGCCACTATCGTGGCGCCGCCAAAAGTGGTGGCGGCCCCCCTCGTGATTGCGGGACCGGCAGCGGTGCCGGTTAAATCAGGTCGACCCTCTTCGCGCCTGGCGCAATTGACCGTGCCTTCTATGGCGCAGTCTGTCGCGTCGACCGCAGCGAAATCGAGTTTTGGCCCCTCGGGTGATGTTGAGCCTCTAACCCCTGTCATTCCCGCCGTCATAAAGAAGGACACCAAACTGGCCAATAACTGGAAAACCAAACCAGTGAATGAGCTTAGCGATGCCGAATTGCTGGCGATGCCGGATTCGGAATACATGAACGATGTGCAAATGGCCGCCTTCCGGCTTAAATTGGCTGCACTCAAGCGCGATATTCTGAGCAATGCCGGTGAAACCACCGAGCATCTGCGGGAGGATACCTCGGTGGTGCCGGACCCAGCAGATCGCGCCACCATCGAAGAAGAACATGCGCTGGAGTTGCGCACGCGTGACCGGGAACGCAAATTGTTGAAAAAAATCGAGCAGTCCATCGGGCGTATCGATGCCGGGGACTACGGCTATTGCGATGAAACCGGCGAAGCTATCGGGGTTGGCCGCCTGCTGGCCAGACCCACAGCCACGCTTTCCCTGGAAGCCCAGCAAAGGCGCGAACTCAAGCAAAAAATGTTTGGCGACTGATCGCCCTTTCACAGACACCCTACGTCATGAGCCCCGGTGACACCTCTGTAACGCACACCGGCGCCAAGACACAAACGGCGCATTTGAGTGCGGGTGAGCGCGATAGGGCGCGCATCATCCGCGTTGCGCGTAAACGAGAATTTGCCAATTTACGTTTGCACATGGCGTCGGGCCAGGGCGCAAACACCGTGGCAGGTTTACGCAGCCAAATCGTGCGCGACAAAGCTATCTCTAGACAAGCGCTGGAAAAAATAGATCGGATCGGTGCCCATTTGGAAAACCTTTGGGGCACGGGGAATGCCAAACCTTCTGCGATAGGGAAGCCAGCCCCCGTACCTGCTTTGAACAACAGCGAATTGGCAGACACACCGCCGATGCTAGTGCCGATGCCCGAAACGGTGATCGAAAAATCCCTGCCCCCCTCCCTGTCTACATTGCCTAGCACTGCTGAACTGGCACCCACCGAACTGCCCGCGCCGAACCCCATGGCATGGGCCTCGGATCCGACGCTACGTGAAGTGGCCAAGCTGTGTTTACGGCGTCAAGACTCTGCTGCGCAATCGCTTCTGCGCGCCGCTTTGAGCGCGCAAATAGAACGTACTTCGGTTGCATACTATCAAGCGCTGCTACTCTTGGAAATTTGCCGCCTTCTAGGGGACATGGAGGGCTTTGACGATACCGTGATGGAGTATGTGCACTGGTGGAATGACACACCACCGCTTTGGGAAATGAAACTAGCGCCGCTAAAGGGGACGCTATGGAACTTGCAAGGCGATATGCAAGGCGCAGACAGCTTGCAATTGCCTGAGCTGGATTCAAGCCAAAGCACGCCGCCCCTGTGTATCGACTGCACTGCATTGCTGCGCATAGATCAGCATGCGGCGAAAGCGCTTTTAGGTTGGTTGCAGCGCGCCCAGGCGTGCAACCCAGACAGCAGTCTGGAGACCTCGTCCGTACTGGTCTACATGCAGTGGTCCGTGGCAGGCATGGACAAATTCGTCACACTGCGAAAAACTTTCTGACCAACTGGGTCATCTTCAAGAGTGCAGCGTTAAAGCGTTCAGGCACAGCATTTGAAGCTGGCGAGCATGCAAAAGTAATTCACCCGTTACTTTCATTGAAGATGCTAAGTACTTAATTTAGAACATATTTTCCCCTGATTTCAGAGGAAAAACAGATTCTAAGTCTTTGATTTCATTGGAAAAAACTTACGCAAACCCTATTCCAAACTGCAATTTGCTGGTAAAGTGCAAATAAGTGCAAATAAGTGGAGGAAAGTGCCAAAAATAGGCGCTTTCACTCGATCAGTTGGAATAAGAGGTTGTTGTGGTGTTTCAAGGTGCTTCTTCGCTCACGCTCGACGGAAAAGGGCGCCTTTCGGTGCCCACGCGGCACCGCGATGTCCTCAGCGCAACCGCCGAAGGGTTGCTCACCATCACAAAGCACCCGCACGGTTGCCTTATGGTTTTCCCCCGCCCAGAATGGGATTTGTTCCGTGACCGGATTTCAGCTCTGCCCATGTCAGCGCAATGGTGGAAACGCATTTTTCTGGGCAATGCAATGGACGTTGAGCTTGACGGCACCGGCCGAGTCCTGATTTCTCCCGAATTGCGCCAAAGTGCTGGCATAGCCAAAGACACCATCCTGCTGGGCATGGGTAACCATTTCGAGCTTTGGGACAAAGCCGCTTACGAGGCGCAAGAAGCGAAGGCCATGCAAGAGCAAATGCCTGACGTATTCAAAGACTTTTCCTTCTGAGCGCGCCCATGGACGCGGTTGCGCAACACACCACTGTCTTGCTTGCAGAAGCGGTTGACGCGCTTTTGACGACCACAGATGCCTCTGACAATCCGCCGCAGGACGGCCACTACGTAGATGCCACTTTTGGTCGCGGCGGCCATACGCGACTATTGCTAAGCCGCCTATCCGCCGCCGGAAGGGTGCTCGCATTTGACCGCGATCCCGAAGCCGTAGCGCAGGCGGCCGCACTGGACGATGCCCGTTTTTCTATTCGCCAGCAAAGTTTTTCCCATATTGCCGAGCTAGAGACAGCCAGCGCAGATGGCATTTTGATGGACCTTGGGGTGAGTTCACCCCAAATTGATACCCCGTCACGCGGCTTTAGTTTTCGCTTTGACGGCCCCCTGGATATGCGCATGGACACCACGCGCGGGCAAAGTGTGGCCCAGTGGCTGGTCGATGCGACAGTAGAGAAAATTGCGGAGGTGATACGTGAGTACGGCGAAGAGCGGTTTGCTGGCCAGATTGCAAAGGCAATTGTTGCGCACAGACAGGAACGTGGACCGATTAAAAGCACCACCGAGCTTGCCCAACTCGTGGCTGACACAGTCAAGACCCGCGAGCCAGGTCAGAACCCTGCAACGCGCACCTTTCAAGCGTTTCGAATTTTCATCAATGCCGAATTGGAAGAGCTTGGGCAAGCGTTAGAGGCATCACTCGAAGTGCTTGCGCCAGGCGGTCGCTTGGTTGTCATCAGTTTTCACTCGCTCGAAGACCGTATCGTCAAGCAATTCATTGCCCGCCATTCCAAGGACGAATATGACCGGCGCAGGCCTTTTGCCGCGCCGCGACCCATGCGTCTGCGCGCACTAGGTCGTAGTCGCCCTGGCGCCGCAGAAATTGGTGCCAATGCCCGCGCACGCAGCGCGATCATGCGCGTTGCAGTTCGCAATAACAGTGCCCAGAGCTTGACAGCATGACGCGGACCAGTTTGCTGCTCATCATTGCCACGCTGGGCAGTGCTATGTACCTAGTTAGCGTGCAATACGAGTCGCGCCGCCTGTTTACAGAGCTCGAACGCGCGCAGCGCGAAGGGCGCCGCCTGAAAACCGAATTTGAACGCCTAGAAGTGGAAAAACGCAGCCAAGCCACGCCCGCGCGAGTCGAGCGCGTAGCGCGCGAAAAACTGCAAATGCGCCAGGTCACGCCAGGCATTACGCTTTACATGGGACAGGCCCAAAGTCCGGAGCAGCACCCATGAGCCGCAGCATCCGCTACACAGCAAGCCCCCTGCTTACTAGTCGCACGCCGGTATGGCGGAGCAAATTGGTGGTTTCAGCCCTGGCGCTAGGCTTTGTGGGCTTGGGCGCCCGCGCGGCCTACATCCAAGTGTTTAACAACGACTTCTTCCAACGTCAGGGCGAGGTGCGCTATAGCCGTACGCTTGAGCTGCCGGCCAACAGGGGCCGCATTCTCGATCGCAATGGTCTGATTCTGGCCTCCAGCGTGCCTTCGCCCAGCATCTGGGCCATTCCAGAGGACGTGGACCTCAATGACACACAGCGTAATAACTTAGCCAAATTGCTAGAACTGCCACTGGCCGAGCTCAATAAAAAACTAGCCGACGAAGACAAAAACTTTGTTTGGCTCAAGCGCCATGTGGAGCCGGAGAAAGCCAAACAAATCGCAGAGGCCGGGTTCAAAGGAATCTACCAGCGCACGGAATTCAAACGCCAATACCCGGAAGGTGAAGCGGCCGCCCATGTGGTGGGCTTCACCAATGTGGAAGACAACGGGCAGGAAGGCATTGAGCTGCTCTACAACAGCACCTTGCTCGGCCGCCCCGGCTCGCGCCATGTGATTAAAGACCGCTTGGGCCAATCGGTAGAGCAGGTGGGAGAAAGCGTGCCCCCGGTAGCCGGTGCCGATATACAGCTAAGTATTGATACCAAGGTACAGTTTTTTGCCTACCAAAAGCTGCGTGATGCGGTCGTGAACAACCGTGCCCAGGCCGGTAGTATTGTGGTCCTGGATGCCAATACAGGTGAAGTGCTGGCCCTTGCCAATTACCCTAGTTACAACCCTGAAAAACGTATTAATTTGAGTGGCGCACAACTGCGTAACCGCGCCCTGACCGACACCTTTGAACCCGGTTCGGTGATGAAGCCTTTCACCATCGGTCTGGCCTTGGAAACCGGGCGCGTCAAGACATCCACCATCATTGACACATCGCCTGGTTCGGTGACGATTACCGGCGCGACGATTCGGGACTCCCACCCGCATGGCGCCTTGACCGTCGAGCAAGTCATACAGCTCTCCAGCAATGTGGGAACGACAAAGATCGCTATGCAGATGCCCGCCGGCGAAATGTGGGAGACCTTCTCTGGCGCAGGCTTCGGACAAAAGCCACAAATCGAATTCCCCGGCGCGGTGCCGGGCAAGTTGCGGCCTTACAAAACATGGCGCCCGATTGAACAGGCCACCGCGTCCTATGGCTATGGTTTATCAGCATCCTTGTTTCAAATGGTGCGCTCCTACACCGTGTTCTCGCATGACGGTCAAATCATTCGCTCAACGCTGCTGAAAAACGATGAGCCGGCGGTAGGTGTCCCTGTATTTTCCAGCGATACCGCAGCCAAAGTGCGCAAGATGTTGCAAATGGCCGCCGGGCCCGGTGGCACGGCCCCTAAAGCGCAAACCGCCGGTTATTCCGTCGGCGGTAAATCCGGTACTGCTTACAAACAAATGGGCAAAGGTTATGGCAGCGAAGGTAACCGGAAATACCGCAGCTGGTTTGTCGGTATGGCGCCGATAGATAAGCCGCGCATCATCGTAGGCGTGATGCTCGATGAGCCCAGCGCAGGCAAATACTTTGGCGGCGAAGTGGCGGCACCGGTGTTCAGCGAAACGGTTCAGCAAACTCTGCGCGTCATGGGCGTACAACCCGATATCAGTATCCGTCCGCAAATAGTAGCGAATGCCGCGCAGGAAAGCTTTTGATGCAGGCCAACTTGCATAGCCCCCAAGAAGCCGCCCAGTGGTTGCGCGAGCACGCTGTGTCCGCGCTACGCACCGACCATCGTAGGGTACAAGCGGGTGAGGGGTATCTGGCCTACGCAGGACACACCGTGGACGCAAGGCTTTTTGTAGACCAGGCCCTGCTAGCAGGCGCCGGTGCCTGCGTTATAGAAGCGCGAGATTCGGATCATATTTCCGAGACTACGCATCGCGTCGCCCGCTACGAAAACCTAAAAGCACACAGTGGAAAAATCGCTGCGGCGTTTTACGGCAACCCTGCACGCCAACTGCAGGTGCTGGCAGTCACCGGCACCAATGGCAAAACATCAACGGCTTGGTGGCTGGCACAGGCGCTCAACAGTCAAGGCAAAACGGACCAGTGCGCACTGATCGGCACCTTAGGAATCGGCGTACCGGAGCGAGACAGCAGTAACCTTGATGGCTTGTCCGGCAGTGGCTTGACTACCCCGAATGGGGTATTGCTGCAACACAGCTTGCGCGTTTTCGTAGATCAGGGTTTGCAATTTTGCGCGCTGGAAGCCTCGTCGATTGGAATCGAGGAAAACCGCTTGGACGGGACCGGCATACGGCTTGCCATCTTCACCAATTTCACGCAGGACCACCTGGATTACCACGGCACGATGCAAGCCTACTGGTCAGCCAAGCGGCGCCTGTTTGACTGGCCGGGCCTGCGCGCCGCAGTGGTCAATATCGACGATGACCACGGAGCGCTGTTAGCACAAGACTTGGGCGAACAGTCACCGCACATCGATTTGTGGACGGTGTCCATGCTGCGGTCGGCACGCTTACAGGCATGCGATATCACCAGCTCAGCGCATGGACTGCGTTTTTCGGTACGCGAAGGTAACCAGCGCTGTGCAGTGCAAACTCGCATCATTGGGAGCTACAACGTCTCTAACTTGCTGGGCGTGATAGGTGCCCTACGCGCCTCGGGCATGGACCTTGTCAGCGCGGTTCAGGCGTGCAGCGCGCTGACCTCGGTTCCCGGACGTTTGCAATGCGTAGGGGGCATCGATACGCCTCTGGCCGTGGTCGACTATGCACACACCCCCGACGCGTTGCAAAAAACGCTGGAGGTGCTCAGACCACTTGCGCAAGCGCGTGGCGGTGCAATCTGGTGTCTGTTCGGCTGTGGCGGCGATCGCGACAGTGCCAAGCGACCACTGATGGGCGCGATAGCCGCGAGCCTAGCCGATCAAATCGTACTGACTAGCGACAACCCCCGCAATGAAAGCCCCTCGACCATCATCAGCCATATTCTCGCGGGGATGGGTGGGCGCAAAGAAGTGCAAGTGCAAACCGACCGGGCAATGGCGATTTCCCAAACGCTTGCCCATGCAGCGCCCCAGGACGTTGTATTGATCGCGGGCAAAGGCCACGAGTCAACCCAGGAAATCGCTGGGCAAAAATTTGTTTTTTCCGATTTGACTCATGCCGAGCAGGCACTGGCAGCCTGGCAACCAAAGGTGTACGCATGAGCGCTGCACTCGGCACCCTTTCACAGGTAATGCAATGGCTACAGCAAGGCAGCGCTAACCTTTGCCCAAGCTTGCAAGGCATCGGCGAGGTGGGCTTTCAACGCGTACACACCGACAGCCGAAGTATCGAAGCGGGCGATTTGTTTGTCGCCTTGCGCGGCGATAGCTTTGACGCCAACGACTTCCTGCACCAAGCCCAGGAACGCGGTGCCAGCGGCCTGATTTGCCACCGTGGCTTAGCCGCAAGTCAATACCCGCAAGGCATGCCGCGCATAGAAGTGACCGATAGCACTCTAGCCCTCGGCCAGATTGCGAGCAGCTGGCGCGCGCAATTCGATTTACCGCTCATCGCCGTAACCGGTAGCAATGGCAAGACCACGGTCACACAAATGATTGCGGCCATATTGCAGCAGGATGCACCCGACGGCGCGGCACTGGCTACACAAGGTAATTTGAATAATGCCATCGGCGTGCCACTTACGCTACTGCGTCTACGCGCGTCGCACCGTATCGCGGTAGTGGAACTGGGTATGAACCATCCAGGCGAAATTGCTCAGCTGGCGGCTATGGCCCAAGCCACGGTCGCACTGGTCAACAACGCGCAACGCGAGCATCTGGAGTTCATGCGAACCGTCGATGCCGTGGCTGCGGAAAACGGCACAGTGCTGGCAGCGCTACCAACAAGCGGCTGCGCGGTGTTCGGGCTGGACGATAAGTATGCCAGCCATTGGATGGCGCAAAACACATCGCAACACTTAATGGGTTTTGCTGTAGCCGCGACGCAGGATGCTGACGGGGTTTTTGGTGAAAAAGCGCATTGGCAGGACGGTGGCTGGCGGGTGCAAGCACGCTGGCGTATGGGCGCTGCCAGCGGCCTTTTGCAGTACCGCCTGGCTATTGCCGGTCAGCACAATGTGCGCAACTCCTGGGCCGCCGCAGCCTGCGCCTTGGCCGCCGGTGTTAGCCCAACGGCGATTGAGCGCGGTTTGCAATCTTTTGCCCCGGTTAAGGGGCGCTCGCGTGCAATGCAATTGCAATGGGGTATGCGCCACATTCAAGTTGTGGACGATAGTTACAACGCCAACCCTGATTCTGTTCAGGCGGCCATTGACGTGTTGCGTGATCTACCCTCACCTCGCCTTTTGGTGCTGGGTGATATGGGAGAAGTGGGTGAAGACGGCCCGCAATTACATGCCCAGGCCGGTCTGTACGCCCACCAACAAGGCATTGAGCAACTTCTAGCCACAGGCCAACTCAGCCAATCCGCAACCCAAGCCTTTACACAAGCCGGTGGCCAGGCGCAACACTGCGCCAACCTACCTGCCTTAACGCAAGCAGTGGAAAAGGCACTAGGGCACAGCGCGAGTATGTTGGTCAAGGGTTCACGCTTTATGCGCATGGAAAAAGTCTTGGACGCACTGCAACAGCAGGCGGCCACGCAGCACGCATCAGGGGAGCCTGTCCATGTGGCCTGATGACAAGCCAAGGGGGGTTCCATGCTGCTGAGCCTCACGCAATGGTTGCAAAGTTTGTACCCGGAGTGGGGCTTTCTTCGCGTTTTTCAGTACCTTACCTTTCGCGCAGTGCTAGCTGCTGCGACCGCACTTTTGATCGGCTTGGCAGCAGGGCCTGCCGTTATTCGGCGACTGCGTGCACTCAAGATTGGTCAACCGATACGCGGCTACGGCATGGAGTCGCATTTCAGCAAAAGCGGCACACCCACCATGGGCGGAGTGCTGATATTGATCGCCATTACCAGCTCCACTTTGTTGTGGGTTGATTTGTCGAACCGCTTTATTTGGATCAGCCTCATCGTGACACTGGGATTTGGCGCGATTGGCTGGGCTGATGACTGGCGCAAGGTGGTGAACAAAGACCCCGAAGGCATGCCTTCACGCGAAAAATACCTATGGCAATCGGTCATCGGCATTTTGGCGGCGCTATGGCTGGTGTTTAGCATTTCGGAAAACTCTAACGGCCGAGTGCTTGAGTTGTTTATCAACTGGGTTAGCTCCGGTTTCGATGTGAGTCTGCCGCCCAAGGCTGGCTTGATGTTGCCCTTTTTTAAACAGGTCAGTTACCCGCTTGGCGTACTGGGCTTTGTGGTCCTGACCTATTTGGTGATTGTGGGCTCCAGCAATGCAGTGAATTTGACTGATGGCTTAGACGGGCTGGCCATCATGCCCGTGGTGATGGTGGGCTCAGCGCTAGGCGTGTTTGCCTATGTCACCGGCAGCGTCATTTACTCCAAATATCTATTTTTGCCGCACATTCCCGGGGCTGGTGAACTCTTAATTTTTTGCGCGGCGATAGCCGGCGCGGGCCTGGCGTTTTTATGGTTTAACACGCATCCGGCGCAAGTCTTTATGGGTGATGTAGGTGCGTTGGCATTAGGTGGTGCACTGGGCACTATCGCCGTCATAGTGCGCCAGGAAATTGTGCTGGCCATGATGGGCGGTGTGTTCGTGGCTGAAGCCTTATCGGTGATGCTACAAGTGATGTACTTTAAGTACACCCGCAGAAAATACGGTGAAGGCCGCCGCCTGTTTCGCATGGCGCCTTTGCACCACCATTTCGAAAAGCAGGGATGGAAAGAGACACAGGTCGTTGTACGTTTCTGGATCATCACCATGCTGCTGTGCCTGCTCGGCTTGTCCACCCTGAAGCTGAGGTAAGCGAATGAACATGCAAGGGCAACAGGTGTTAGTCGTCGGTCTGGGAGTCTCAGGCCTGGCGATGGCACGCTGGTGCACGAGGGCCGGGGCGCATGTGACGGTGCTCGACGACCGCGTCGCGCCGCCCCATGCCGCGACACTAGCGCAAGACGTTCCAGCAGTACGTCTGGTGCACGGTGCGCTGGACGCGCAAGCGCTGGCATATGGCCCATTTCAGCGCATTTGCATCAGCCCCGGGCTGGCACCGGCACGCGTCAGCGCCCTGAATGATGCAGCCCGTGCGCAAGGCCTGTGGGTTGGCAGCGAATTGGGCCTGTTTACGCAAGCCTTACGTGCACTACAACAAGATCCGGCTTACCAGCCCCAGGTCATTGCGATTACCGGCACCAATGGCAAAACTACCGTCACCTCGCTGACGGGCCAATTGGTAGCGCGTGCCGGTAAAACCGTGGCCGTGGCCGGCAACATCGGTCCAACGCTGCTCGACACGCTGACCCAGGTCTTGGAAGCCCAAGCCTTGCCGCAAGTCTGGGTGCTGGAGTTGTCCAGCTTTCAGCTGCACTATGCCGAGGACTTTGAGCCTACGGTCGCAACGGTGCTCAACCTCAGCCAAGACCACCTGGATTGGCATACCGACTTGCAAGACTATGCGCAGGCTAAAGCCCGCATCTTCGGCAAAACCGCCCTGATGCTGCTCAATCGCGATGACGCCCAAGTCATGGCCATGCTGCCTGAACCGCAGCGTGCGAAATTGCAAAAGCCAGTGCAGCGTTCACACCTGTGCTTTGGCGCGCAGACACCAACGCGCCATGGCGACTACGGTCTGGAAGAAGTCAACGGTGTGGTCTGGCTGGTGCGCGCGGCGCCTGCGGACGAGACGCTAAAACGGGGGCGCAACACACCAGCAGAAGACTTATTTTTACAGCGGCTGATGCCGGCCGATGCGCTGCGCATCCGCGGCCGCCACAACGCCTGTAATGCTTTGGCCGCAGTAGCCCTGGCCAGCGCCACCGGCTGTGCACTAGGGCCTATGTTGTTCGGGCTGCGTGAATACAGTGGCGAACCGCACCGAGTGCAGTCGCTGGGTGTGGTTAACGCAGTCGAATACTTTGACGATAGCAAAGGCACCAACGTGGGTGCCACCGTGGCAGCCTTGCAAGGCTTGGGGCAGGACCGTTCGCTGCTTTTGATTTTGGGCGGCGAAGGCAAAGGTCAAGACTTCGCACCCCTGACCTTGCCAGTACGCCGGTACGTGCGCGCCGTGCTGCTGATAGGCCGCGATGCCGCGCTGATCCGCCAGGCCTTGCAAGGTAGCGGTGTCGCGCTGCACGATGCGAGCTCCATGATCGATGCGGTGGAACAAGCCGCTGCTTTAGCGCACGAAGGCGATGCGGTACTGATGTCGCCGGCCTGCGCCAGCTTTGACATGTTCAAAGACTATGCCCACCGCGCCGCGGTGTTTGCAGAGGCCGTGCAATCGCTGGCCTTAGCGCAAGGGCAAATGCTGGAGCTGGCGCCATGAACGTCGCCGCCAACCTGTGGAGCCGCTGGGGGCTAGGCAAGTCCGCGCAAGAAAGCGACGCGCTGCCGGTGCGCCTGGGTCGTCGCGCCAACTACGCCAACACCCAAAGCACTGGCCGCGTGAGCAGCCTAGACCATGCATTAATCGCAGTGGTTTCCACGCTATTGGTATGGGGCGCCGTCATGGTGTATTCAGCCACGATCGCTATGCCGGATAACCCGAAGTTTGTGGGCTACACGCACAATTATTTCCTGGTGCGTCATCTGGCCTCCATTGCCACGGGCCTGCTGGCCTGTCTGATCGCATTCCAAGTACCGGTGCAAACCTGGGAAAAACTCGCCCCCCTTTTGTTCATGGCTTCGCTGGTATTGCTGGTTGCGGTGTTGATCCCGCATATCGGCAAAGGCGTAAACGGTGCCAGGCGCTGGATATCTTTGGGCATAACTAATTTCCAGCCCTCGGAACTGGCCAAGTTTTCTGCCGTGGTGTATGCCTCGGGCTATATGGTTCGAAAAATGGAAGTGAAAGAGGACTTTCTGCGCGCCGTCTGGCCGATGGCCGCTGCAGTCGGCGTAATGGGTGTTTTGCTGCTGGCCGAACCAGATATGGGCGCCTTCATGGTCATTGCCATCATCGCCATGGGCATCTTGTTTTTAGGTGGCGTCAATGCAAGCATGTTCTTCCTGATCTCGGGTGTGCTTCTGTCGGCTTTTGCGCTAATGATTGCCTTTAACGATTACCGCCGTGCGCGCATATTCGCCTACTTGGATCCCTGGAGTGAACACAACGCCCTGGCCAAGGGCTACCAGTTGACGCACTCGCTGATCGCGCTGGGGCGCGGCGAGATATTCGGTGTGGGTCTGGGCGGCAGTGTGGAAAAACTGCATTGGCTACCCGAAGCACATACCGATTTTCTGGTGGCTGTGATCGGCGAAGAGTTCGGCCTAGTCGGTGTGTTGGCACTTATTATTTTGTTCTTGTGGATGACGCGGCGCATTATTCACATCGGCCGCCAGGCCGTGGCGCTAGATCGGGTGTTTGCCGGTCTGGTGGCCCAGGGCGTGGGCATCTGGATGGGTTTTCAGGGCTTTATCAATATGGGTGTGAATCTGGGTGCACTGCCTACCAAAGGGCTGACGCTACCCCTGATGAGTTACGGCGGTTCGGCAATTTTGGTGAATTTGGTTGCATTGGCCTTGGTGCTGCGCATTGACTATGAAAACCGCAAGCTTATGCAAGGAGTACCGGCATGACCGCCGCGACTTCAGCACGCACACCGCGCGCCCTCGTAATGGCTGGCGGTACCGGTGGCCATATCTTCCCGGGCCTGGCGATTGCTCAAGCACTACGCGATAAAGGCTGGCATGTGCATTGGTTGGGCGCCCCGGGCAGCATGGAAAGCCGTTTGGTACCGCCGCACGGTTTTGCGCTCGAGACTATCGAATTTTCTGGCGTTCGCGGCAAAGGCATTGCCAGCTTGCTGTGGCTACCACTGCGCCTGCTGCGCGCCTGCTGGCAGAGCCTGGCCATACTAAGCCGCGTTAAGCCCGACGTGGTGCTGGGCTTCGGCGGATATATCAGCTTGCCCGGTGGTTTGATGAGCGCGCTCAAGCGCATACCGCTACTGGTGCATGAGCAAAACTCGGTGGCGGGAGCTGCCAACAAAGTATTAGCCCGCATGGCACATCGGGTGTTCAGCGCATTTCCAGGTGCGTTGGGTACGGCGCAACATGTGGGCAACCCTTTGCGCGCAGAGTTTTTGCTGCAAGCTGCCCCAGCGAAACGCTTTGCCGGTCGCAATGGCCCTTTGCAGATTCTGGTGCTGGGCGGCAGTTTGGGGGCTAGTGCGCTCAATAGCATCGTGCCGCAAGCCCTGGCTCTATTGCCCGCTGAGGAGCGCCCCGGCGTCATCCACCAAAGCGGCGAACAACATATTGAGGCGCTGCGCACCCACTATGCGCAAGCCGGGGTGCAAGCGACGCTGGTTCCTTTCATAGAGGATACCGCCAGTGCGATGGCGCAGGCCGATCTGATAATTTGCCGCGCCGGTGCCAGCACCGTGACCGAAATAGCCGCGGTAGGCTCGGCGGCCTTGTTCGTGCCATTCCCTGCAGCGGTGGATGACCACCAAACGCATAACGCCCGCTTTCTGGTGGACCAGGACGCCGCATGCCTGATGCCTCAACACGGCTTGACACCCGAAAGCTTGGCCCAATGGCTACGAACCTGCGACCGGGCAAATTTGTTGCGCTACGCCCAAACCGCTAAGGGCCTAGAAAACCTGGCGGCTACATCGGCCATGGTACGGGCTTGCGAGGAAATCGTGGCATGAAACACGCAGTACGCCATATTCACTTTGTCGGCATCGGTGGCTCGGGTATGTCGGGCATTGCAGAAATCCTGCACAACCTGGGCTACCAGATCAGCGGCTCAGACCTAAGCGACAGCACAACGCTACAGCGCCTGAGCTCTTTAGGTATTCGGACTTTTGTCGGTCACCATACCGACCATGTGGCCGGTGCCGACGCGGTGGTGACCTCCACCGCCGTGCAGGCCACCAACCCTGAAGTGCTGCAAGCGCGCGCCATGCACATCCCCGTGGTGCCGCGCGCCCTGATGCTGGCTGAGCTGATGCGGCTCAAGCAAGGCATCGCGATTGCCGGTACACACGGCAAGACCACCACCACCAGCCTGGTGGCTAGCGTACTGGCAGAAGCCGGGCTGGACCCGACATTTGTGATCGGCGGGCGCCTCAACAGTGCAGGCGCCAATGCGCGCCTAGGCCAGGGCGATTACATCGTGGTCGAAGCCGACGAGTCCGACGCCTCATTTCTCAACCTGCTACCGGTAATGGCAGTGGTGACAAATATCGACGCCGACCATATGGAAACCTATGGGCACGACTTTGGTCGCTTGCAGCAAGCCTTCGTCGATTTTCTGCACCGCATGCCGTTTTACGGCACAGCCGTGCTGTGCACTGATGACGCAGCGGTGCGCGCCATCGTGGACCAGGTGACTTGTCCGGTAACCAGCTACGGTACGAATGCCGACGCCCAGGTACGCGCACTCGATATTAGGCCGGTCAATGGCCGTATGCATTTCCGGGTGCAAAGGCGCAACGGAGTCACTTTGCCCGACCTGGACATCGTGCTCAACCTGCCAGGCCACCACAACGTGCTCAATGCGCTATCGGCCATCGCGATTGCGGTAGAGCTCAACATCCCGGACTCCGCCATCCAAAAAGCCTTGCGCGAATTCAAGGGTGTGGGCCGGCGCTTCCAGCGCTATGGCGACCACGCCCTGCCAGGCGGCGGCACTGTCGCGGTGGTGGACGATTACGGCCATCATCCGGTGGAAATGGCGGCCACGTTGGAAGCCGCGCGCGGAGCCTTCCCCGGCCGGCGTCTGGTACTGGCCTTCCAGCCACACCGCTACACCCGCACCCGAGATTGTTTTGAAGATTTCGTTAAGGTGATGGGGCTAGCTGATGTAGTGCTGCTTGGCGAAGTCTATGCAGCAGGTGAAGCACCTATCGTCGCCGCTGACAGCCGCGCCCTGGCACGCGCCATGCGCGTTGCCGGTCAGGTGGACCCCGTGTTTGTAGACAACATCGGCGCCATGGCTGCTACTGCCCTGCGTAATGCACGGGCCGGCGACGTGTTGTTGTGCATGGGCGCGGGCTCCATCAGCGCAGTTCCCGGGCAGATCGTAGCCTTGCTGCAGACCACCACTGGTTTGGAGGCCACAGCATGAGCACGTACCGCCTCCAAGACATCCGTCCAGAAACCTTCGGCAAAGTCGCCGTACTCATGGGTGGCAGTTCTGCTGAGCGTGAAATTTCTCTACTCTCGGGCCAAGGGGTCCTAGACGCACTTCGCGCGCGGGGTGTCGATGCGTATGGGTTCGATCCACAGCAACGGCCGCTTTGGGATTTGAAAACAGAAGGCTTCATGCGCTGTTTTATTGCGCTGCACGGTCGCCATGGCGAAGACGGTACGGTGCAAGGCGCGCTCGAGTTGATGGGCATCCCGTATACCGGCTCAGGTGTCATGGCATCGAGCATCGCGGTCGACAAAGTAATGACCAAACGCATTTGGACTGCACGCGGTTTACCTACGCCACCAGACGTGGTACTGAGCCCGGCAGAACAAACCGCAGAAAACATCAACGCGCTGACGCAAACCTTAGGTTTGCCCTTTATCGTCAAACCACCACACGAAGGCTCCTCGATCGGGGTCAGCAAGGTACAACAGACTTCTGAAGCCCAAGCCGCCGTGCGGCTTGCGGCGCGCTACGACCGCGATGTGTTGTGCGAAGCATTTATCGCTGGCGAGGAGCTAACCTGTGCCGTCATAGGAAGCGGCCCCGGGGCGCGTGCGCTGCCAATTGTCCGTATTGAGGCGCCACAGGGTGCCTATGACTACCAGAACAAGTACTTTACCGACTTGGTGCGCTACCACTGCCCTAGCGGCCTGGAGGCACAGGAAGAACTGTCCATTCAAGCCATAGTGTTAGAGGCCTACCAGGCACTGGGGTGCAGAGGATGGGGACGCGCAGATTTGATGCTGCGCGCCAAAGATCGCAAAGCATTTTTGTTGGAGATGAATACCTCGCCGGGTATGACCAGTCATTCTCTGGTCCCGATGTCGGCCAGAGCTGACGGCCTGTCTTACGAAGACCTGTGCGTTTTGCTATTGGCACAGGCCACGCTGGACAGGCAATACACCGGAGGACAAAACACGTGAGCCGTATTGAACCTTTGGCCATGGATGTCCGTTTGATGAACGCGGCTTCGGTAGTTTTGTTTCTTGTATTTGTGTTGGCCAGTTTGCTCGCTATGACACGATGGGCTGCAGCGCATAACGCCTTCGAGTTTCAACGTATCACCGTCTTAGGTGATGTGAATCATTGCAATGCCGCCACGGTACGGGCACACGTGGCCTCGCGGGTTAAAGGAACGTTCTTTAATATGGATTTAGCTCATACCCGCGAGGCATTTGAAGCCATTCCGTGGGTGCGGCACGCTTCGGTGCATCGTGATTTCCCGAATCGTTTACGCGTGCAATTGCAGGAGCACCAGGTAGTCGCTTACTGGGGAGATGAAAGTGAGCAACGCTTACTCAATAGCTATGGTGAAGTATTTGACGCCAATACCGGAGAAGTCGAGCAATCCGGCCTGCCGCGCCTGAACGGCCCGCAAAGCCAGAGTGCTTTGGTTCTCGAGGGCTATCGGCTTATAGAGCCGCAGTTTTCTGCGCTCAATTTAAAAATTGAGGCCTTGGAGTTAAGCAGTCAAGGCAGTTGGCACATTCTCTTACCTGGAGGTGCCACGATCGAGGCAGGTCGTGGTGATGCAGTTGAACTCTCCACCCGCACGCAGGTATTTTTGAAAACTCTATCGCGCGTAGTTGCAAGCTATAGCCGCCCCTTGAGCGCACTGGAATCGGCCGACTTACGGCATGAAAACGGCTACGCAATCCGCTTACGCGGCGTCAACACGATAGCGACAGCGCCCTCCCCCACTCCATGATGCACAACACAACAGGTAACTAGCTATGGCCCGAGAATATAAAGACTTAGTCGTTGGACTGGACATCGGAACCGCCAAAGTCATGGCGGTGGTGGCCGAGGTACTGCCCGACGGTAGCCTGCGGCTGGCAGGTTTCGGCTCTGCGCCGAGCAATGGCCTCAAGCGCGGCGTAGTAGTCAATATCGACGCCACGGTGCACAGCATTCAGCAAGCCCTCAAAGAGGCCGAGTTGATGGCCGACTGCAAAATCACCCGCGTCTATACGGGTATTACTGGCAGCCATATTCGCGGCCTGAACTCCAGCGGCATGGTGGCGATTAAGGACCGTGAGGTGACGCAAGCCGATGTCACCCGCGTAGTGGAAACCGCTAAGGCTATTCATATCTCCAGTGACCAACGACTGCTGCTAGTCGAACCGCAGGAATTTGTCATCGATGGCCAGGATGTGAAAGAGCCTATCGGCATGAGCGGCATGCGATTGGAAGCCAAGGTACATATCGTCACCGGGGCACAAAGCGCAGCTGAAAACATCATCAAATGCGTGCGCCGCTGCGGCTTGGAAGTGGAGCAATTGATGCTCAACCCCTTAGCCTCCAGCCTGTCGGTGCTGACCGAAGACGAGCGCGAACTCGGCGTAGCGTTAGTGGATATTGGCGCCGGCACCACGGACATCGCCATCTTCACCAACGGCGCTATTCGCCATACGGCCGTGATCCCAATTGCCGGCGACTTGATTACGAGCGACATCGCCATGGCGCTGCGCACACCGACCAAAGACGCCGAAGAAATCAAGGTCGAAAGCGGTCATGCCAAGCAAGTGTTGGTGGACCCGGAAGTCCAAGTTGAAGTGCCTGGCCTGGGCGACCGCGGTCCGCGCATGCTGAGTCGGCAAGCATTGGCTGGTGTGATCGAGCCACGCATCGAAGAAATCTTCACGCTCGTCAATCAAGTGATGCGCGAGTCAGGCTATGAAGAAGTGCTGTCCTCAGGCATTGTGCTGACCGGTGGCAGTTGCCTGATGCCGGGCATGGTCGAACTAGGCGAAGACATATTTCTCAAGCCAGTGCGTCGGGGCATTCCCCAGTACGCGAACGCCTTGTCCGACATGGTTGCGCAACCTCGCGCCGCCACCGTGATGGGCTTTTTGGAAGAAGCCCGTATTGCGCGTTTGCGCGGAATCAAAGTAGCGCAAAAAGGCGGCAGTGTGAAAAGCGCGTTTGCCCAGATTCGTGATTTTTTTGCAGGAACTTTCTAGATGAAAACCTCTCCACCCGCGCACCGCCGTCGTTGGTACCACAGCGCCTCTCTGTACCTATGGTTGGCGCGCGCCGGACCGCCGTCACACCCTTTTTGTTTCCCTGACCTTTTATCTTTTTTTTCCAGCGCCACATTTACATTAGGAGCCGCACATGAGCATTGAACTTATCGAAGAAGAAATCTTCAACCAGGGAACCCTTATCAAAGTCATAGGAGTAGGCGGCGGCGGCGGTAATGCGGTCGAGTACATGATTCAGTCTCATGTCACGGGTGTGGAATTCATTTGCGCCAATACCGATGCGCAAGCGCTCAAGCGCAGCACGGCGCATCGCACGATTCAACTGGGCGAAACCGGCTTAGGTGCGGGCAGTCGTCCGCACAAAGGGCGTGCAGCAGCGGAACTGGCTGAGGCGGACATTCGCAACGCCATCGAAGGCGCCAATATGCTCTTTATCACCGCCGGCATGGGCGGAGGCACTGGCACCGGTGCGGCCCCCATCATCGCGCGGGTGGCCAAGGAAATGGGCATTCTGACAGTGGGTGTGGTAACCAAGCCTTTCGAGTTTGAAGGTGGGCCGCGCATGAAAAATGCCGACGAAGGCCTGGCAGAGTTAGAAGCCAATGTCGATTCGCTGATCGTGGTGCTTAATGAGAAATTGCTGGAAGTGCTGGGTGACGATATCAGTCAGGACGAGGCTTTCGCCTATGCCAATGATGTGCTCAAAAACGCTGTCGGTGGTATTGCAGAGATCATCAACGTGCCCGGCCATGTAAACGTCGACTTTGAAGACGTACGCACCGTCATGGGCGAACCCGGCAAAGCCATGATGGGAACCGCCCTGGCCAAGGGCCCGGACCGTGCGCGCATTGCAGCCGAACAAGCCGTGGCTTGCCCGCTGCTCGAAGGCATCGACCTGTCTGGCGCAAAGGGGGTGCTAGTGCTGATCACTGCGGCAAAAGGTTCACTCAAATTGAGCGAATCTAAGCTGGCGATGAACACCATTCGCGCTTACGCATCCCCCGAAGCACATGTCATTTACGGCACCGCCTATGACGATTCGTTGGGTGAAGACGTCCGCGTCACCGTGGTGGCTACCGGCCTGAGCCGTCCACGCCGCACTGCGCCTCCGCTGCAAGTGCTGCGTACCGGCACGTATGACGCCGCACCCTCCCCCATGGCGAATACCAACGCGGCGCTTTCAGCGAGCACGATGCAACGCACCATGGGCAACACCACCATGGCTTCGGCTGGAGGTATGGGCGGCAGCTCTGGCATCAGCGCTCCTTCGCAAGCGGGCGCAGCCACCGACTACGGCACGCTCAGCACCCCCGCTGTCTGGCGTGGCAGCCGCACAACCGCAGCGCAAAAAGTCGATGCGCTGTCTAGCGGCGGTATGGACGATTACGAAATCCCCGCCTTCCTGCGCAAGCAGGCGGATTGATTTTTCCGTCGCCCAACAGAGTCTGCCTTTAAAAGCGGGTCGTTGGGGGTATATGCCCCCACCGGCCCGCTTTGATCCATCAGGCTTTTACAATCCCCCGGTGCTTCAACAAAGAACCCTTAAATCCATATCCCGTGCCGTTGGCGTGGGTCTGCACAGCGGCCAGCGTGTGGAAATCACCCTGCGGCCGGCGGCGGCCGGTACCGGCATTGTGTTTCGGCGCGTGGACCTGCCCCACCCAGTAGACATCGTGGTTTCGCCGCAAGCAGTCACGGACACGCGGTTGGCCTCGACCTTGTCTAGCGGTGACGCCAAAGTTCATACCGTGGAACACTTGATGTCGGCCTGCGCCGGATTAGGCGTTGACAATATGTTTGTGGATATCAATGCCGAGGAAGTTCCGATCCTGGACGGTTCGGCGGCCTCTTTCGTGTTTCTGCTGCAAAGCGCGGGTATCGAAATGCAAAATGCCGCCCGTCGCTTCATCCGTGTCAAAGCGCCTATCTCAGTGCAACACGGCCAAGGCAGCGATCTCAAATGGGCCACATTGGAGCCCTACCATGGCTTTAAGCTGAGCTTTGCTATCGACTTTGCGCACCCGGCCGTGGACAGCACCGGTCAAAGCGTGGACTTTGACTTAAGCCAGGGCTCTTACGCGCGCGACATTGCACGCGCGCGCACATTCGGCTTTACCAAAGACGTCGAAATGATGCGTCAAAACGGTCTGGCTCTAGGTGGTGGCCTGGACAATGCGATCGTCATGGACGACTACAAAGTGCTCAATTCGGATGGTCTGCGCTACGACGACGAATTCGTGAAACACAAAATTCTGGACGCCATGGGCGATCTGTATTTGCTGGGTATGCCGCTGCTCGCCCATTACCGCGCTCACCGCTCGGGGCATGCGCTCAATAACCAATTGCTGCGCCAACTGCAAGCTCAGCCGCAGGACTGGGAAATCGTAAGCTTCGATGATGAACGCAAAGCACCCCAAGGCTTTGCGCAATTAGCACCTGCATGGTAGGTGCGCCCTGCAGCGCAGCCTCAGTGGCTTCGGCCTGACTTGTAACCTGCGCCCGCGCCAATGCCCTGCGCTTTGGCAATGCGTGCCATAGCCGCTCCGGCATGCGCATGGGTAATCGCCAAACCTAATGCATCGGCCGCATCCGGACCGGGTAGGCCCGGCAGATCTAGCAATCGGCGCACCATCTCGCGAATTTGCATTTTGTCGGCGCGACCATACCCTGCCACCGCTTGCTTCATTTGTAATGCGGTGTATTCGGCCACTGGCAATTTGGCGTGCACAAGGGCGCTGATCAAAGCACCACGCGCCTGGCCCAGTAGCAAAGTGGATTGCGGGTTAACGTTCACAAACACGATTTCCACGGCCGCGCATTCGGGCTGGTAGCGCTGCACTACTTCGGCCAATCCATCAAACAAGGCTTGTATGCGATCGGGCAAAGCCTGGCTGGCCAGCGCCTGCGTGCTGATAGTGCCGCTGGCCACATAGCGCAGGCTGCTGCCTTGTTGGTCGAGTACGCCAAAGCCGGTGGTGCGCAAGCCAGGATCGACGCCCAATATTCTCATGGAGCCGCACCCGGCAGGCGAGCGTCTGGCATGCGGGCGACGATCACATTGGCACGTGCACTGAGGTATTCCGAATTGGGTAATTTTTCAAAGTAACGCGGCCGAGGGAGCATGACCGCTAAGCGCGCTGCTTCCCAAGGGCTTAGTTGGGCAGCCGACTTACGGAAATAGTGCCGCGCTGCCGCTTCCGCGCCAAAAACGCCGTCACCCCACTCCACGCTGTTGAGATAGATTTCCAAAATACGTTGTTTGCTCAGGAGCTTTTCCATGAGCAAGGTGATGACCATTTCCTGGGCTTTGCGCACCAGAGTGCGTTCGCCGGACAAGAATAAATTTTTCGCCAATTGCTGGCTGATAGTCGAGCCGCCCACCACTTTGGCCGGGCGCGCTTCGCGGCCATTTTTCACTTTGGCCGCCTGTTGCGCAGCGCGCTCTTCGGCTTTGCTATTTTTAGACCAGGCCTTCTCCAGTGCTGCCCAGTCGATGCCGTCGTGGCTGGCAAAGCTGTCATCCTCCGAGGCGATGACTGCGCGCTTAAGCGTGAGGCCTAGTTGGGCATCACCCTGCCAAGTCTGCCTCCAGCGCAAACTGCCCTTATCCTGCATTTGGCGCCAGACTTGCGAACGCTCGAAACTGGTGGACTGCGGATCGACCCAGGCCATGGCCGCGATGCGCAACGCGAAATACAGTTGCAAGCCCAATAGCGCCAAGCACAGCAAGCCGATGAATCGCAGCAAGGTCATCAGGGAGCCCCCAGCGCCTCGGTGCGCAAGGCTTCGTCGCGGGTGAAAGAAAAGCGTGCTACCACCACCAACTCGTCCAGAGATTTACGCATTTCAGGCGTGAAAACACCAAATGGCCCAGCACTGCGCGCCACCGATTGCGCATGAAGATCAAGCGCCGGATTGCCAGACCCTTTGACAATTTCCGCATCCAGCACTTCGCCCTTGAAATTGACGGTAACCATCATCGTCAACGCACCATACATTTTTTCGCCATTGCGCTCAGGAAAGTGCATAGTGCCCCGCGCTTCGATTTTGCGGCGCATGCTGTCGTAGTAATTGGCGTAAACCACTTCGCGTACCGCCGGGCTGACATAGGCCTTGCGCGGACGGGCGTTTTCGGTTTGGACGCGCTCTTCAATTTTGGCCAGCATCTTGGTCAATTCCAGGCGCTTTTGCTCTTGTTGGATTTTTTCGTCCAAGGTCATGTCCGCGTTTTGCGCGTTCGGATTCATTGCCAGGATTTGTGCTTTCACGCGCTGCAAAAGCAAGTTTTGCTGGGCCAGCATTTTTTGCTGTTCTTCCTTGGTATCGCGCTCCTGGGTATCACCGCTTTGGGCCTGGGCCGCTGCCGCCAAGGGGCTGGTCGCCATGCCTTTTGCAGCAGCACCGCCGCCGGCCAGGGACACCTGGGCTAGGGCCTGCGCCTTGTCTGGCTTGCCGCTAGCGACAGCGTTCACAAGGGTGATTTCCAGCGGGCTGTCATCAGTCAGGCGTTGCCAGGTTTGCGGGCTGGCAACGCGCAGCGTTAAGACCATCGCATGCAGCAGCACCGAGACCAGCAGGGCGCGCTGTAAAAGGCTCCACTGGCTCCATTTCCACCAGCGCAACAATGGGGTAAGTTCCATAGCGTGTAAAGGCTCAGGTGGGATCCGGGGTGTCAAGTACATCAAATGCTATGGTAATTGGGCCTACCAAGTCTTCCTCCTCCTCGCCTGTCCCCTGGGCGGCGGAACCACCTTCTTCGCCATCGCCTGAGTCACCGGTCTGCTCCGGGCTATCCAGACGCTCCAGCACGGTCGCCGAAAGGTCCAGGGTCATCAAGTCGATCGTACCCAGACGCAATCGCACTTGCGCGCCACGCGGCACCCCAGGTCCCGCGGCGATAGCCAGCACCAGCGGCAAGTCGTCCGCGCGCGCCAGGCCGTCTTTGATCACCGTGGCGACTAGCTCGGTGATGGCGTTCTGGCGCAGGTATTGCAAGGTCCAGAAGCGTTCCATCGAAGCTTGGTAGCTGTTGTAAGCAGCGTAGGTGGCCTCGAATGCGGAGATGATGGAAAACAGTTGCGCGTCTTTAGGCTTAAAGGGTGCGGCCAGCGCTGCGGTGCTGCCGTGGCGCGCGCAAGCGATGATTTGCCATTGGTTGACCAAGTCGGTGTAGCGGCGCAGCGGCGAGGTGCTCCAGGCATAGCTTTTGACACCAATGCCCGCATGCGGCAAGGCCTTGGTACCCATGCGCACTTTGACGCCCGGCGCCATCGAGGCCTGGCTGCGGTAAATCGCAGGTACACCCAGGCTGGCCAGCCATTGACCCCAGGTGCTGTTGGCCAAAATCATGGCCTCGGCGACGATTAAATCCAAGGGCGCGCCACGTTGGCGCACACTGATTTGTACGGACTCTTCGCCCATGGGTTCCCCGTCATCAAGGCCGGGGAGGCGAAAGTTGTAGTCGGGACGATTAAAGCTTTCGGGCTTGCCGCGCACGATTTCGCGCTGGGCTTTATGGGCACATGCAAATCGATGTAAAAACGCCAACTGCGCATGCAATGTCGTAGCAGCCGAAGCCTGGACATCGCCGCTTAAGGCTGCGGGTGCTTGTGCCGCTTTAAGCCAATCTTCGGTAACCAGGCTGTCTAGTTGGTCGTGGCGCAGGTTATGGCTAATCGGCACACTTTCGATACGGGTTTCGCTGCTCTTTATGTCAAGGCTGTTTTCGTCCAGTGTGATGTAAAGCGAAAGCGCTGGGCAATTGCGGCCTTGCTGCAAGGTGTAAACCTGCACCAATGCATCGGGCAGCATAGTCAGCTTGTAACCTGGCATGTAGACAGTGGACAAACGATGACGGCCCAGGCGATCAATATCGCTATCGGGCGCAATGGCCAGGCCCGGCGCAGCGATATGCACTCCGATGGTGACCGTCCCAGTACCAAGGCCTTGCACCGACAAAGCATCGTCGATTTCGGTGGTAGCCGAGTCGTCGATGGAAAAAGCCGCCACCGGCGCCAGCGGTAAATCGTCCGCAGGCGGGATCGCCGCAACATAGGGAAAGGCCGTGCCCTGAGGAAAGTTTTCCAACAAAAAACGCTTCCAGTGAAACTGATAGGGAGAATCGATCGCGCCGCTGGCCAGCAGCAAATCCAAAGGCGCAGTGCGGCTGTCGCGCGAGGCCTGCACCACCGCTTTGTACTCCGGCGCGTTTTTGTCCGGTTTAAATAATATTTTGTAGATCTGCGCTCGTACCGGCTCGGGGCAAAGGCCTTCGGTGAGCTCGCGCGCCCATTGCGCAATCAACTCGGTTTGCTGGCGTTTTTTTTCAATCGCAGTGAGCGCTTGCGCCACGATGTCGGCCGGCGCCTTTCGGAACATGCCTTTGCCGGCGCGGCGGAAATAATGCGGTGCTTCAAACAAGCGCATGAGCATGCCTGCTTGCTCGAGCACGCTAGCTTTGTCGCTGAAGTAGTCGCGCGCCAGATCGGCAAAACCAAAGTCGCCATCAGGCGCAAACTCCCAGGCCAATTCCAATTCCACCGATTGACTGATCGCCTGGGCTTGCTCCATGAATTGCGCGGGCGTGGGTTTCTCAAAGCGCAGCATGACGTTGGCGGTCTTGACCTTCAGGCGCTTGCCGCTGTCAAGCTCCACTTGGGCCGAGGCTTCGCTTTCGGACAAAAGCCTTGCGGCCATGAATTTTCCAGCTTCATCAAACATCAGGTACATGCTTGGATTGTCCCATGGCGCATCAGGAGGCGCGCGCGATAATCGGACTATGCCCACTGCATTTGGAAAAGTATCGCTGCGCAATCGCTTCTTGCCCCTGTGGGCCGGGATGGATGGTGCATTGGCCTTTATTATTTTTTGTCTGGCATGCGCGGGGCTGCTGGTGATGTATTCGTCGGGCTACGACCACGGTAGCCGCTTTGGCGATCACGCGCGCAATATGCTGATTGCTGCAGCCGTGATGTTTATCGCCGCGCAAATTCCTCCACAGCGATTGATGACACTGGCCGTGCCGCTGTACACCGTTGGCGTTGCGCTCTTAATCGCGGTGGCCATTTTCGGCGTGACCAAAAAAGGCGCGCGCCGCTGGCTCAATCTGGGTGTAGTGATTCAGCCCAGCGAAATCTTGAAAATTGCCATGCCGCTCATGCTCGCCTGGTGGTTCCAAAAGCGCGAGGGCCAGTTGCGTCCTTTGGACTTTGCCGTAGCCGGGGTACTACTGGCGGTACCGGTGGGCTTGATCATCCGTCAGCCCGATTTGGGCACGGCCATGCTGGTGTTGGTAGCCGGGCTATCGGTGATTTTTTTCGCTGGCGTGAGCTGGAAATTGATTGCGCCGCCCGTGCTGCTGGGCCTAGTGGGCGTAGTGCTGCTGATCGGTTTTGAAACGGTGCTCTGTGCAGACGGCATGCGCTGGCCGGTTTTGCACGACTACCAGCAGCAGCGCATCTGCACCTTACTGGACCCCACGCGCGATCCGCTGGGCAAGGGCTTTCATATCATTCAGGGCATGATTGGCATCGGGGCCGGTGGCTTTTGGGGCACGGGCTTTATGCAGGGTACGCAAACCCATCTTGAATTCATCCCAGAACGCACAACCGACTTCATATTTGCAGCCTTTTCCGAAGAATTCGGCCTTTTTGGCAACCTACTCCTCGTTGCTGGCTTTATTGCCCTGATCCTGCGTGGTCTCGCAATTGCGCTGGAGGCGCCAACCTTGTTTTCGCGCCTGCTAGCGGGCAGCGTATCCATGATTTTCTTCACCTACGCTTTTGTGAACATGGCCATGGTCAGCGGTATCCTGCCGGTAGTGGGTGTGCCCCTGCCTTTTATCAGCTACGGCGGCACAGCCATGGTGACGCTGGGCTTTGCCTCGGGAATTCTGATGTCTATCGCAAACGCAAGGCGCCTGGTGCAGTCCTGAGCCGGGTAGTTACCGGCACCGCGGCGCTCTTGCCCCGGCCAAGCCAAGGGCTTGGGACGCCGCCTAGAATGCCCCGATGATCTCCCGCGAACCCACCCTCGAACGCTTGGCCACGGCCAAATCCCTGCTACTCACGCCTTTCGGCCTCGACGAAGGCCATCTGAGCCGCGCATTGGCTGAAATCAAGGCGCACAAGGTGGACGAAGCCGACTTGTATTTCCAATACACCCGCTCCGAGGGCTGGAGTCTGGAAGAAGGAATCGTCAAAACCGGTTCTTTCAGCATCGATCAAGGCGTGGGTGTGCGCGCTGTGAGTGGCGAGAAAACGGCATTTGCATATTCTGACGATATTTCCGAAGCCGCTTTGCTCGATGCAGCGCGAACAGTGCGCAGTATTTCGCAAGCGGCCAGTCAGCGCCGTATCAGCGTTAGCAAACCCAAAATCGCCCGCAGTCGCTCGCTCTACCCGGACCAAGACCCGATTTCAACCATGGACAGTGCGGCCAAAGTGGCATTGCTGGGGCGGGTGGAAAAGCTAGCCCGCGCTAAAGACCCGCGTGTTTTGCAAGTGATGGCAGGGCTGGCCATGGAATATGACGTGGTGCTGGTGGCGCGTGCCGACGGTACTTTGGCCGCCGATGTGCGGCCTTTGGTGCGCTTATCCGTTACCGTGATTGCCGAGCAAAAAGGGCGGCGCGAAGTGGGCTCTTCTGGCGGCGGCGGGCGCTTCGGTCTCGCTTATTTTGACGATGCGCAGATCAGCCAGTATGTGGACCAGGCGGTGCATGCGGCGCTAACCAATTTGGAGGCGCGCCCGGCACCCGCTGGTGAAATGACCGTCGTGCTGGGCTCGGGCTGGCCCGGGATTTTGTTGCATGAAGCCATCGGCCACGGCCTGGAGGGTGACTTCAACCGCAAGGGCTCTAGCGCTTTTAGCGGACGCATCGGCCAGCGCGTCGCGGCCAAAGGTGTCACCGTGCTGGACGACGGGACGATAGCCGACCGGCGCGGTTCGCTCAATGTGGATGACGAGGGCAATACCAGCGCGCGCAATGTTCTGATCGAAGATGGCATATTGAAGGGCTATATCCAGGATGCCATGAACGCGCGCCTGATGGGTGTGGCACCCACCGGCAACGGGCGGCGGGAGAGCTATGCGCATGTGCCCATGCCACGCATGACCAACACCTATATGTTGGGCGGCGATAAGGATCCCCAGGAAATCGTGCGCAGCATTAAAAAAGGCCTGTATGCCGTCAACTTCGGTGGTGGGCAGGTGGACATTACTTCAGGAAAATTCGTGTTCTCGGCCAGCGAAGCCTATTGGGTGGAAAACGGGAAAATCTTGTATCCGGTCAAAGGCGCCACGCTGGTAGGTAGCGGTCCAGACTGCTTAAAGCGAGTCAGCCTGATCGGCAACGACATGGCCCTGGACAGCGGCGTAGGCACTTGCGGCAAAGATGGGCAAAGCGTGCCGGTGGGCGTGGGCCAACCCACTTTGCGTATCGACGGTCTGACCGTGGGCGGCACCGCCTGAGGCGTCAAGTCGGCGTAAGACCTGCTGTGTTACATTCTTATCTATGAATTTTTCTCGCTTTTACTTTAGCTACTTTTGGTTCTCCAACGCCGACGGCGTGAGAGAGTTCTGAACGCAAGCAGACAAACAGCGTACCGAATTCCCCGAACCGCCGGCCTCCCCGGCGGTTTTTTTATGCCTTATTTTTTTGAACTACTTACAAGAGGAAATCTGAAATGACCGCCAGCGCCGACCGCACCAGCATTACTGACGACGAACGTATCAAGGACATTACCGTGCTGCCGCCCCCCGAACATTTGATCCGCTTTTTTCCCATCAGCGGCACCGCGGTGGAAACCCTGGTTGCAGCCACCCGCAAACGAATCCAGAACATCATGAATGGCAAAGATGACCGCCTGTTGGTCATCATCGGCCCTTGCTCCATCCACGACCCCGCAGCCGCGCTGGACTATGCCAAACGCCTCAAAGAGCAGCGCGATCATTACGCCGACACTTTGGAAATCGTGATGCGGGTGTACTTTGAAAAGCCACGCACTACTGTTGGCTGGAAAGGCTTGATCAACGACCCCTACTTGGACGAGAGCTTTCGCATTGACGAGGGTCTGCGCATTGCGCGGCAGTTGCTCATCGACATCAACCGCCTTGGACTGCCCGCAGGTAGCGAGTTTTTGGATGTGATTTCTCCGCAATACTTGGGCGACCTGATTGCCTGGGGCGCCATCGGTGCGCGCACTACCGAGAGTCAGGTGCACCGCGAACTGGCCTCGGGCCTGTCTGCTCCCATTGGCTTTAAAAATGGCACCGACGGCAATATCAAAATCGCCACCGACGCGATTCAGGCGGCCGCCGGCGGACATCACTTTTTATCCGTCCACAAAAACGGCCAGGTGGCGATTGTGCAAACCCAAGGCAACCCGGATTGCCATGTGATCTTGCGCGGCGGCAAAGCGCCTAATTACGATGCGAAAAGCGTAGAGAGCGCCTGCCAGGACTTGGCCAAATCGGGCCTGCCGCAGACCCTGATGGTGGACTGCAGTCACGCCAACAGCAGCAAACAGCACCAAAAGCAAATGGATGTAGCCAAAGACATTGCAGGCCAGTTGGCGCAAGGCTCGACCCGCATCTTTGGCGTGATGGTGGAAAGCCATTTGAACGCCGGAGCGCAAAAGTTCACGCCGGGCAAAGACTCCGTGGCCGATTTGAAATATGGCCAAAGCATTACCGATGCCTGTCTTGGGTGGGATGATTCGCTGAGTAGTCTGGAGGCCTTATCGCAATCGGTGAAAGCGCGTCGCGTAAGGCGCAGCGCCGCTACCTGAATACGGCCCAGGCAGCCTGCGCCGAGGGCATCGTGCGGGAGTGCGTGCGTTGGTGATTCTTGCCCTTTGGCCTATGGCTAAAGCCGAAAGTCATCCTGATACCAAATAAGCTTCAGGATGAGGCTTGCAAGGCGCAGGAGCGCCAATAGCGGTTACGACTGAGGCGGCGTCGCAGCAGCCTGCTCAATAGCCTTTAGCAACTTGTCGTGGATACCTCCAAAGCCGCCATTGCTCATGCACACCACGTGATCGCCGGGCTGGGCAGCGGCGCGCACTTGCTGCACTAACGCGTCTACGCTATCGGCGACCCGGGCGCGCACACCCATGGGTGCCAAGGCCTCGTGTGCGTCCCAGCCCAGACCGCCGCTGTGGCAGAAAGCCAGATCCGCCTCTTCCAGACTCCAAGGCAATTGCGCTTTCATGGCGCCCAGCTTCATGGTGTTGGAACGTGGCTCAAACACGGCCAGAATGCGCGCCGCACCCACCTGTCGACGCAAGCCGTCAAGAGTGGTACGGATAGCGGTGGGGTGGTGCGCAAAATCGTCATAGACCGTAACGAGTGGCTTATCCCGCTGCCCCGAAAGGGCGACACGCCCACGCACTTCCATGCGGCGCTTGACGTTCTCAAACTGCAGCAGGGCAAGGGCTGCAGCCGCCGGGCTGACTCCCAAGTGTTCGGCCGCGGCGATAGCGGCCAAGGCATTGAGCTGGTTATGCACACCACCCAAGTTCCAACGCACGTGCGCGACCTGCGCGCCATGCTGCAGCACCGCGAAATCTTCCGGATCGCCCTCTGCGCTGAAATCGCTGACGGCGGCGCCGAAGCTGCGCACCTCGCTCCAGCAGCCCATTTGCAGCACCCGCGCCAAACCTTCTTCCAGCCCATTGAACAAGACCCGGCCATTGGATGGCACCGTGCGCAGCAAATGGTGAAACTGCCGCTCAATCGCTTGGAGGTTATCGAAAATGTCCGCGTGATCGAATTCCAGGTTATTCAAGATGGCGGTGCGCGGCCGGTAATGAATAAACTTGCTGCGTTTGTCAAAAAACGCGGTGTCGTACTCGTCCGCTTCAATCACAAATGGAGCGCCCTGCCCCAGACGTGCCGATACGCCGAAGTTCAAGGGCACGCCGCCGATCAGAAAACCCGGCTCCCGGCCCGCGTGTTCCAAAATCCAGCTGAGCATCGCGGTGGTCGTCGTTTTGCCGTGGGTGCCGGCCACCGCCAGCACATGGCGCCCAGCCAATAGGTGCTCGGCCAGCCACTGCGGGCCACTGGTATAGGGCAGGCCCTGGTCCAAAATCGCTTCCATCAGCGGAAATTTAGCCGTGCCGTCGGTATGCCGTGCGCGGCTAACCACGTTGCCCACCACCCACATGTCCGGCGCCAGGGCCAGCTGCTCGGTGCCAAAGCCTTGCATCACCTCGATACCCAGCGCGTGCAACTGATCGCTCATCGGCGGGTACACCCCGGCATCGCACCCCGTCACCCGGTGTCCCGCCTCCCGCGCCAGGGCAGCCAACCCGCCCATAAAGGTCCCGCAAATGCCCAATATATGAATATGCATGGGCCAAGTTTACCGGCGCCCTTTTTAAAATCCCCCAAACCCGGACCTCGGTTCGCAAGCTTGGCAAAGAGCCCGAATATGCCCGATTGGCACACCAAGCCCAGCTTTGAGCACCGAAGATAGCAAGCAGCGGTGTTGCGGTGCACAATGCATCCATGGACAGTGACAAAGCAGAAATTGCAGCGGTGGCGGCCCGTCTGGTGGTGGAGGAAGGACTGGATTTCGGTTCCGCCAAAAGGCGTGCCGCCAAGCAGTTGGGCGCATCGGCACGTCAGGGCTTACCGGACAACGAAAGTCTGCAGCAGGCGGTGGAGGAATACATTGCCATCTTTTGCGCTGAAGGCCAAGCCCTTGAACTGAGAGCGCTGCGGGTGCTTGCCTTGCAGTGGATGGATCGATTGGCGGTATTTCAGCCGCATCTGGGGGGATCGGTGTGGCGGGGTACCGCCACGCGGCACTCAGACATTTTTTTGCAATTGTTTTGCGAAGACCCCAAATCCGCTGAGATCTCTTTAATTGACATGGGTGTGCGCTTTCAGGCGCGTCTTGTCACCGGCATACAGGGTGAGCAAGTCGATGCGCTGAGCGTGCAAGCCTGGTGTGAACCCCTCCAAGAGTTCATCGGGTTGCATTTACTGATGAACGACCGTGATGGAATACGCGGAGCCCTCCAGCCGGATGATCGGGGCAGGCGTTTACGTGGCGATGCAAGGGCCTTACGTGCTTTGATGGACAATGATGACCATGACCGGACATGACAACCCAATCGACGCGCCAGCGCCGCAACGTTCCAGACGCTGGATACTGGGCGCAGTTGGCGTAACCGCTGCCGCAGCGGGTATCGCAAGCGCTTGGTGGCGCAATGGCAGACAGTCCCCACCGGCGCCAGAGGGCCTGTGGGCTAGGCAATGGGCCTCACCCACCGGCCTTACTTTTAGCATGCAAAGCTTTCAAGGGCGTCCCCTATTAATCAACTTTTGGGCCACCTGGTGTCCGCCATGCATAGAGGAACTTCCTTTAATTGAAGCTTTTTATCAAGAAAATAAAGCTAAAAGCTGGCAAGTTCTCGGTTTGGCGGTCGATAAATCCGAGCGGGTACAAGGCTTTCTGAATTCCAACCACTTATCTTTTCCAATTGGGATGGCCGGATTGGAAGGTACACAGTTGAGTCGCGAATTGGGCAATGTAGGCGGAGGCCTTCCGTTTACCGTGGTTTTTTCCAGCGATGGTCAAATTGCCCAACGAAAATTGGGACGGCTCCAAGCACAAGATTTAGCGCAATGGCGTGGATTAACATAGGGCTAGGTCAACCCCTGATCACTAGCTTTGCCTCGAATTACAATGGGAGAAGTTATCTACTTTTATCGTACTTTTAATAGATTTTGATAGATTTAGACGATATTTATACGAATAAGTGATGCACCCTCATGGAAGAGTCGTCCACCTGAAGGAGGAATTATGGATTTACGCAAACTCAAAACTCTGATCGATCTGGTCTCGGACTCTAATGTCTCTGAGCTGGAAATCACCGAAGCCGAAGGCACGGTTCGTATTGTCAAAGGGCCCCCAACGCAGGCAATCAACTACGCTCCGACTGCGACCCAGGTCGCCATGGCAGCGGCACCTGCACCGGTAGCAGCGCCAGTTGCGGCGCCCATCGAACCTGTGGCTCCCGAGGTTAGCGCCTTACATGCGGTGAAATCGCCGATGGTGGGAACCTTTTACCGCTCCTCGTCGCCGGGCGCAAAGGCATTCGTGGAAATTGGTGACACGGTCAAACAAGGTGACACCATCTGCATTATTGAAGCGATGAAGATTCTGAACGAAATTGAAGCCGACAAATCGGGCAAAGTGGTGCAAGTCCTTTGCGAAAACGGACAGGCGGTGGAATATGGGCAAACTCTGCTCATGATTGAATAGCGCTGGCTATGTTTAAAAAAATACTGATCGCCAATCGCGGCGAAATTGCCCTGCGCATTCAACGCGCCTGCCGCGAGCTTGGCGTGCGTGCAGTCGTGGTGTTTTCCGAGGCGGACCGCGATGCCAAATATGTGCGGCTTGCTGAAGAGGCGGTCTGCATTGGCCCGGCAGCATCCAGCCTAAGCTACCTGAATATGCCAGCCATCATTTCTGCCGCCGAGGTGACCGACTCGGAAGCCATCCATCCTGGGTATGGCTTTTTAAGCGAAAACGCCGATTTTGCCGAGCGGGTGGAAAAAAGTGGCTTCCGGTTCATAGGCCCGACCCCGGAATCGATTCGGATTATGGGAGACAAAGTATCTGCCAAACAGGCCATGATCCGCGCCGGCGTGCCCTGTGTGCCCGGTTCAGAAGGCGAATTGCCAGACGATCCGGCACAGGTACGCAAGATCGCCAAGAGCGTTGGCTATCCCGTAATAATCAAGGCAGCGGGCGGCGGTGGCGGGCGTGGCATGCGTGTGGTGCATACCGAAGCTGCGCTGATCAACGCGGTAGCCATGACCAAGGCCGAGGCGGGAGCAGCATTCGGTAACCCTGCGGTCTACATGGAGAAATTCCTCCAAAACCCACGGCATATTGAAATACAAATTCTGGCTGACTCCTTTAAGAACGCGGTCTATCTGGGTGAGCGCGACTGCTCAATGCAGCGCAGACACCAAAAAATCCTAGAAGAGGCCCCAGCGCCTGGCATCAACCGAAAATTAATTGAGCGGATCGGCGAGCGATGTGTGAGCGCCTGCAAAAAAATGGGCTATCGCGGCGCCGGAACCTTTGAGTTCTTATACGAAGCCGGTGAGTTCTATTTCATCGAAATGAACACCCGGGTTCAGGTGGAGCATCCGGTCACAGAGATGATCACTGGCATTGATATCGTCAAAACCCAAATTATGGTGGCAGCCGGGGAAAAATTACCGTTTACGCAGCGTCAGATTACGATTACAGGCCACGCCATTGAATGCCGTATAAATGCCGAAGACCCCTTCAAATTCACACCTTCGCCGGGACGCATCACCACCTGGCATGCACCGGGCGGGCCAGGCGTAAGAGTGGATTCGCATATTTATTCCAATTATTTTGTGCCGCCTTATTACGACTCCATGATTGGAAAGCTGATCGTACACGGCGACACGCGCGAGCAAGCGCTGGCGCGCATGCGCACTGCTTTGCTTGAAACCGCGGTCGAGGGCATCAGCACCAATATTCCGCTGCACCGAGAGTTGATGGTGGACTCCAAGTTCATGGCCGGTGGCACCAATATCCACTATCTGGAGCATTGGCTTGAACAGCACAAACGCTGAAGCAAGTCTGTATGAGCTGCGCCTGGTGTGCCCACAAAGCCAGGTCGAGACCTTTAGCGACGCCTTACAAGCGCTGGACGCGCTAAGCGTCAGTGTGGAAGATGCCGACGCCCATACCGACGCCGAGCAAGCTCTATTTGGTGAACCGGGTATGCCCGCTCCTCGGGACGGATGGGACCGCTCGGTGGTCCTGGCGCTGTTTAGCGGCGAAAGCCAAGCGCTTGAGGCCGGTCGGATTTTGCAAGCACAAGCGTTTTTCGAGGGCTGCACGCTGCACGGCGTATCAGCGATTGCTGACCAAGACTGGGTGCGGCTGACACAAGTGCAGTTTGCGCCAGTGGAAATTACGCCGAGTTTTTGGATCGTGCCCAGCTGGCACCAACTCCCTGCGGCGGCTAGCCACAGCATTGTGCTGGACCCAGGCCTCGCCTTTGGTACCGGAACCCATCCCACCACCCGCATGTGTCTGCGTTGGATCGCCGGCAATCCACTACCCGCAACGGTATTGGACTACGGTTGTGGCTCGGGAATTTTGGCTATCGCAGCAGCGAAGTTTGGCGCGAGCGACGTTTGCGCAGTGGATATCGATCCGGCGGCGGTACAGGCCACACTAGACAATGCCAAAAACAATGACGTTACGCTGACCGCCGGTTTACCCGATGCCGCCATGGGCCGCTACGGCTTGGTGGTGGCTAACATTTTGTCGTCGCCGCTAAAAGTGCTCGCACCCCTTTTGTGCAAGCTGACGCGAAATGAGGGGCGGATACTTTTGTCCGGCATATTGGAGCGCCAGGCCGAGGAATTGGAAGCCGCCTACGCACCGTTTTGCCGACTGAAGGTACTGGACACGGAGGAAGGCTGGATCCTGATGAGCGCAACTTTGAGCTGAAAAAGCAGTCTACGGCGTGCACTGATACTGCCTCGCCTGGTGTGCCGCCTGTATATGAATCCAAAGCAGGTCCCGGATCTGCCCAAACGTTTGCACTACAACATGCCACTTGAAAATCCTCGAGAAGGTGCCATGAAAAAAGCCCAGCACGCGCGAAGCATGCCGGGCTTGGATTCGAAGCTGAAATAAATCAGGGCTTCGATGCGCTCGGGAAAGGCCAAGCGGCCTTAGGGTTGAGCGTGGTCTGTGCCGCAGGGGCAGCAGGCTTGGCGGGAGCAGACGCTTTTTTCGCAACGGCTTTCTTGCCCGGTGCAGCCTTTTTAGCGGGTGCCGCTTTCTTCGCAGACGCTGCTTTTTTGGCCGGAGCGGCCTTCTTCGCAGGCGCTGCTTTCTTAGCCGGTGCCGCTTTCTTAGCAGGCGCTGCTTTCTTAGCCGGTGCCGCTTTCTTCGCAGGCGCTGCTTTCTTAGCTGGTGCCGCTTTCTTTGCAGGCGCAGCTTTCTTTGCAGGCGCTGCTTTTTTGGCCGGAGCGGCTTTCTTCGCAGGTGCTGCTTTTTTGGCCGGAGCGGCTTTCTTCGCAGGTGCTGCTTTTTTGGCCGGAGCGGCTTTCTTCGCAGGTGCCGCTTTTTTTGCGGCTGGTTTTTTTGCAGTTGCCATTACTATCTCCTTGATCAATTTACAAAGAGCACTTTATGCCGATCTTTTTGGCAAAAAGAGATCCATGTGGTTGGGTTGGTTCCCAGCGACATGAACGGGGTGTCAAAGTCCAACAGCCGGCGAGTTGAACCGCCACGGGACTATGAAATTGAGAAACAGGGTTCAAAGCATTAATCCCAGGACAATGCTCCGCCTGATTGGTATTCGATGACGCGGGTCTCAAAGAAGTTGCGCTCCTTCTTGAGGTCTATCATTTCGCTCATCCAGGGGAATGGATTCTCCTCGTGAGGGAACAATGCTTCCAAGCCGATCTGAGTGGCGCGGCGGTTGGCAATGTAGCGCAAATACCCTTTGAACATGGACGCATTCATGCCCAATACGCCGCGAGGCATGGTGTCTTCGGCATAGCGGTATTCGAGCTCAACGGCCTTTTCAAACAAGGCTTTAATCTCGGCCTTGAACTCGGAAGTCCACAAATGCGGGTTTTCCAGCTTAAGTTGGTTGATCAAATCAATGCCGAAATTACAGTGCATGGACTCGTCGCGCAAAATGTACTGGTACTGCTCAGCTGCACCCGTCATTTTGTTCTGGCGCCCAAGCGCCAGGATTTGGGTAAAGCCGACATAAAAGAACAAACCCTCCATCAGGCAAGCAAACACAATCAGCGACTTGAGCAGCGTCTGATCGGTTTGCGGTGTGCCGGTATGGAAATGCGGATCCATGATCGCTTCGATAAACGGGATCAGGAACTCATCCTTATCTCGAATTGATTTGACTTCGTTGTAGGCACTGAAAATTTCGCTCTCATCGAGGCCCAACGACTCGACGATGTACTGGTACGCGTGCGTGTGGATGGCCTCTTCAAAAGCCTGACGCAGCAAAAACTGGCGACACTCAGGCGCCGTAATGTGCCGGTAAGTGCCCAGCACAATATTGTTGGCCGCCAGCGAATCGGCGGTGACAAAAAATCCCAGGTTGCGCTTGACAATGCGGCGTTCGTCCTCGGTCAGACCATTCGGGTCTTTCCAGAGCGCGATATCACGTGTCATGTTGACCTCTTGCGGCATCCAGTGGTTTGCACAAGTGGCCAGGTATTTTTCCCAGGCCCATTTGTACTTAAAGGGCACTAACTGATTCACATCCGTCTGGCCATTGATGATGCGCTTGTCGGAGGCGCGCACGCGCTGCGGCGAGGACGCTGTTGGTGATTTTGTTGCTACGGCTGGGGCAGCGCTGGGCATCACCGGCGTATCCACCGCGGCGGCCATGGCCTGCGCGTTGAGTGCCGGTGCGCGGGCAAAATCTTCGCCTAGCGCGTCGACGGTGCTAGCAGCGAACGGCTGCAGAGAGGCCGGTTTTACATCTTCATCCCAAGTCAACATAATGGTTCCAATATTTCTAATTTAGTGCGACGTGCTCAGGCAGAGCAGCCAGCTTGCAAGTACGCATATTAATTTCATTTTCTTAACGCAAATCCGAGCAGCTTCACTGGCAGGCTTCGCACGTTGGATCGTCAACGCCGCAAAATTTAATGTCCGTCGCTGCGCTGGTGCTCAATTCCATTTGCTGCTGCGATGCCGCCGCTGCAGCCGCCATCAAAGAGCCTCCCGAAGGCGCGGCAGATTGCGCAGAGGACACGGAGTTCATGCGGCCCGAGCTGATAGTGGATTTTTCGGCATGCGTTGCCGACATGGTGCGCAAATAGTAGGTAGTTTTTAAGCCGCCCAACCAGGCAAGCTTATAGGTTTCATCCAGCTTTTTGCCAGAAGCACCGGCCATGTAAATATTGAGTGACTGGGCCTGGTCAATCCACTTCTGACGACGCGCTGCGGCTTCCACCAGCCAACGAGTTTCCACTTCAAATGCGGTCGCATACAACTGTTTGATTTCATGCGGCACCCGATCCATGGGGCTGAGTGAGCCGTCGAAATGTTTCAAGTCCATCACCATCACGTCATCCCACAGACCGATGCGCTTGAGGTCACGTACCAGAGAGCTATTGACGACCGTGAATTCACCCGACAAATTCGATTTGACCGACAAATTACCAAAGCAAGGCTCGATAGATGCGTCCACGCCAATGATGTTGGAAATGGTTGCCGTCGGTGCGATGGCAACGCAGTTGGAATTGCGCATGCCGTCACTGGCTATCTTGCGGCGCAACGCATCCCAATCCATGGTCGAAGAGCGATCCACCTCGACATAGCCGCCGCGCTCTTTGGCCAACATGTCCAGCGTATCCAGCGGCAGAATGCCTCGATCCCACAAAGAACCTTTGAAGCTGGAATAGCTGCCGCGCTCGCGTGCCAGTTCGGTCGATGCCCAATAAGCGTAATAACTAACAGCCTCCATGGAAGTATCAGCAAATTGCACCGCAGCTTCGCTGGCATAGGGGATACGCAAAACGTACAAACTGTCCTGGAAAGCCATAACACCCAGGCCCACCGGTCGGTGACGCACATTGGAGTCGCGTGCTTTTTTTACTGCGTAGTAATTTATATCAATCACGTTATCAAGCATACGCATCGCCGTGGTGATCGTGCGCTTGAGTTTGTCATGGTCCAGTGCACCATCTTTGATGTGCTGCAGCAAATTGACCGATCCTAAGTTGCAGACCGCCGTCTCGGTATCCGAAGTATTGAGGGTAATTTCGGTACACAAGTTGCTGGAATGCACAACGCCGGCGTGCTGTTGGGGTGAACGGATATTGCAGGCGTCCTTGAAGGTAATCCAGGGGTGGCCGGTTTCAAACAACATGGTCAGCATCTTGCGCCACAGATCACCTGCTTCAATCGTACGTGCAGGCTTAATTTCGCCGAGCGCAGCTTGCTGCTCGTAGGCGACATAGGCGGTCTCAAATTCGATACCAAATTTGTCATGCAAGTCCGGCACATTAGACGGCGAGAACAGGGTCCATTGCCCTTTTTCCATGACGCGACGCATGAACAAATCGGGAATCCAGTTCGCCGTATTCATGTCGTGGGTGCGCCGGCGGTCGTCGCCCGTGTTCTTACGCAACTCAAGAAACTCTTCAATATCCAGGTGCCAGGTTTCCAGGTAGGTACAAACCGCGCCTTTGCGCTTACCGCCCTGGTTCACCGCCACTGCCGTGTCATTGACTACTTTGAGGAAGGGAACCACACCTTGGGATTCGCCGTTAGTGCCTTTGATGCGCGAACCCAGCGCACGCACCCGCGTCCAGTCATTGCCCAGCCCACCAGCAAACTTAGACAACAAGGCGTTTTCCTTGATGGATTCGTAAATACCATCTAGATCATCTGGCACCGTAGTGAGGTAGCAAGATGACAACTGCGAACGGAGCGTTCCGCTATTGAACAGCGTGGGCGTGCTTGACATGAAGTCAAAGGACGATAGCACCTCGTAAAACTCGATGGCTCGGGCTTCACGTTCGGTTTCATTAAGCGACAGACCCATAGCAACACGCATGAAGAACGCTTGCGGCAATTCAATCCGCGTTTTATTGTGGTGCAGGAAGTAACGGTCGTACAAGGTTTGCAGGCCGAGGTAATCAAATTGACGGTCGCGCTCAGCACGCAGTGCGCCACCCAATCGTTTGAGGTCAAAATGCAAAAGCTTTTCGTCCAGCAACTCATGTTGCACGCCTTTTTTAATGAAGTCAGGAAAGTAATTCACATAGGCCTGCTGCATCTCGGCAGCCGGGACATCTTTACCCAGCACTTCTCGCGAAATCGTGTGGAACAGCAGTCGCGCGGTCGCGTAGGTGTAGTCGGGGTCTTTCTCAATCAGGGTACGAGCCGCCAAAATAGACGCCTTGTACACCTCATCGACGGGCACGCCGTCATACAGATTACGCAAGGTCTCGGCGATGATGGGTTCAGCCTTGACGTCTGCCCCCAAATCCGAGCACGCATTACGGATGCGCTCTGTCAAAGCCGCCATATCCAGAGCAACGCGCTGACCACCGTCCACCACATGCAAAGTGGGCGCAGGTGGCGCGGCTTGCACCTGTTGCTTAGCGCGCTCCTGCGCGCGCCGCTCACGGTATAAAACATAGGCGCGCGCCACCTCATGGTGACCGCCGCGCATCAGACCGAGCTCCACTTGATCCTGAACATCTTCGATATGAAATGTGCCGCCGCCGGGCCGCGAACGCATCAAGGCACGGATTACTTGCTGGGTCAACCCATCCACTGTCTCGCGGACACTGGCCGAGGCCGCGCCTTGGGTGCCGTGCACGGCCAGCGAGGCCTTCATGATGGCCACTGCGATTTTGTTCGGCTCGAAGGGTACTACCGAGCCATTACGACGGATGATCTGGTAACTGGTAAGGGGGATGGGGTTGGTTTCATTCGAAAACTGGGCGCTCATAGGTACGGCCACCGCAGGCGTCTGGGGAAGAGTCGAAATTGATTGCATGATTTGCTTTTTTTTATCCGAATAGAGGTCAACGAAGTCCGGCTGGATGAGGCTCGGTGAGATACATAGCGGGCGTAGCGCCCAGCTAGGCCACACTATATATGGTGTGTGCACGGCTGGCAAGCCACTACCGGTAGTGTACCGGCTCTGATTTCGATAAATCGAGCGCCTGAGTAAAAAACTAGCGCACCGTGGGCGCTGGTACATTTTTTTGGCAAATGCTCGCATGGCCTTCCAAGCCTTATATTCAGATACTTTCAGCGCTTAAACGCTGCGAGCGCAGGGGTTTTCGTGCAATAGGCGTACTTAGAGCACCAATAGCTTTGACTTTGCGAATACAGCCCTAAACCGTTTGCCCCTTTTTGGTGCTTGTTGCAAAAAAACCAAGGACCAAAAAAAATTTAACGGGTGGGCACATCTAAACGTAGTTGCAATGCCAGATCCGATAAGCGGTGCCATTCAAAACCAGGCCCCGGGTCTATTTTCCGGCCAGGCGCCACATCGCTATGACCGGCTAGATGCCCAATAGGATACTGTTCAGCCAAGGCCATTAGTAATGTACGCAGGCTCGCGTACTGTGCTGACTCGAAAGTCTGGCCCTCCAAGCCCTCGAGCTCGACCCCAATAGCGAAGTCATTGCAGTTGTGGCGCTCTCGGTAAAAAGATGTCCCAGCATGCCAAGCCCGATCGTCACAGCTGACAAACTGCCACAAAGCACCATCACGCCGGATAAAAAAATGGGCTGACACCTCCAAGCCGCGGATGGTCTGGAAATAAGGATGGGCATCCCAGTCCAGCCTATTGGTAAACAAGCGTTGTACCGCGTCACCCCCGTAAACGCCGGGCGGCAGACTGATGGAATGCAGCAGCACCAAATCCAGCACCGCGTCCGCAGGCCTGGCTCCGAAGTTGGGTGAGGCGCAATGCCGCGCCCCCGCATACCAACCGTTAGCCCAGGGCGACCCTTCCATGGCTAAGGTTAGGTTCGCGGGCATGGTCTTCGATTAATAGGAACGCTAGCCAGTGCCGCGCTCAGGCCTCATGAAGTCGCTTGTGTGCTGCACTGCAATACACGCCGGACTCCCCTTGGGTGGCCTCGAGGGCCACCACATGCGTTCCGCAATGAGTACAGGCCAGCATTTCGATCGGGCTCTGGGGCGAACCGGCTTTGGGTTCGCGGTCTTTCGCAGCGCGGTGGGTGCGCCACTGCCATGCAATCAGCAAGGCGACCAATAGCAGCAGCAAGTACTTCATGCCGTCCGGCCCAAAATCACTTCCAGCACAAAGCGCGAACCCACATAGGCCAGGAACAAGAAGCCAGTACCTGCATACAAAAGATACACCGCGCGATTACCACGCCAACCAAAGCGTGAGCGCCCTATCAGCAGCACCGCGAAGGTCAGCCATGACAACAGAGAAAGCACAGTTTTATGGTCCCAGCGCCAGGCATGACCATGCCCGTAAACCAAGTCACCAAACATATAACCCACCACCAAAGTGGCCGACAACAAAACAAAACCGGCGGCAGCAAAACGGTATGTGAGCCGCTCCAAGGTGAGCAAAGGCAGGCCACTTTGGGTTTCCACGCCCATACGCATACGCACTTCCGCCCTGGTCATAAACCAGGCATGGACCGCCGCCGCACCGAAGAGGCCATAACAGGAAATAGCCACTGCCATATGCAGCGGTAGCCATGCCGAGGCTGTCAGGGGCAAAACCTTACCCGGGAAGAGCAAGGCCAGGACCACAGATAAGGCTCCCAAGGCGCTCAAGGCCCAGCGCGCGGGCAACTGCGGGAACACCTTGCTCTCGACCGCATAGCTCGTGGCAATCAACCAGGCCGTTACCGACAAAGCGGGTGCAAAGCCAAAGCGTGTTGGCGTATCAGCAAAAGCCATAACAAGCGTCGCAGCGTGTGCCAACCAAGCAATGGCAACCCAAACTCGGGCAGCTAGCGCCCCCTGACTGCGCGCGCGCACAGCCGGCCAAAGATAGGCCAGAACCGCCAAAATGCTCAAGGCCAGGGCCGGGGACAATGCGCTGTCTAAAATCATTGTGACAGTTTAGCCTTTTGTCCCCATGCCGGCGACAGCGCAGCGACTGCCCGCCCTGCCACTATCCCACCCTGGAACTCTATGGCCTCCGCACTCACAGACAAACTGTCCCGCCTGGTAAAAACTTTGCGTGGACAGTCCCGCATCACGGAAGACAATGTCAGCGAAATGTTGCGCGAAGTGCGCATGGCCTTGCTGGAGGCCGATGTCGCGCTGCCGGTGGTACGCGACTTCATCGCCCGCGTCAAAGAAAAAGCACTGGGCCGTGAAGTGCTGGGATCCCTGCAGCCGGGCCAGGTTCTCGTCAGCATCGTCAACCAGGAACTGGCCGCGACTATGGGTCAAGGCGTCAGCGACATCAATCTGGCAGTGCAGCCACCAGCCGTGATTTTGATGGCCGGCCTTCAAGGCGCTGGTAAAACCACCACTACCGCCAAGCTGGCCAAGCACCTGATCGAAAAGCGCAAGAAGAAAGTGCTCACCGTCTCCGGCGACGTCTATCGCCCGGCTGCCATTGAACAGCTCAAAACCGTTACTGCGCAAGCAGGCGCCGAATTTTTCCCAAGTAGCTCAGATCAAAAACCCGTCGCCATCGCATTGGCCGCGCTGGACTATGCCAAGCGGCATTTCTTTGACGTGCTGCTAGTCGATACCGCGGGTCGCCTGGCTATTGACGAGGCACTGATGCAGGAAATCAAAGAACTGCACGCCGCCCTCAAACCGGTAGAGACGCTGTTCGTCGTCGATGCCATGCAGGGCCAGGATGCGATCAACACCGCCAAAGCTTTCAAAGAGGCTTTACCGCTGACCGGCATCATCCTGACAAAAACCGACGGCGATTCGCGTGGCGGCGCGGCCCTCTCGGTGCGACAAGTGACTGGTGCACCCATCAAATTTTCCGGTACCAGCGAAAAAATTGACGGTCTGGAAGTTTTTGACGCCGACCGTCACGCCGGTCGCATTTTGGGCATGGGCGACATCGTCGCGCTGGTCGAGCAGGTTACCGCGGGCGTGAATGTCGAGGCCGCGCAAAAGCTGGCTGCCAAAGTAAAAAGCGGCGCCAGCTTTGATCTCAATGACTTCCTTAGCCAAATCCAGCAGATGAAACAAATGGGTGGCCTGTCCAGTCTGATGGACAAACTGCCGGCGGCCATGGCGGCCAAAGCCGGTCAGTTAGACATGGACAAAGCGGAAAAAGACATTCGGCGCAAGGAGGGCATCATCCATAGCATGACGCCCCTGGAGCGCCGTAAGCCGGACCTAATCAAAGCCACGCGCAAGCGCCGGATCGCCGCAGGAGCAGGTGTACAGGTGCAAGAAGTCAACCGAATGCTCAAGGAATTCGAGCAAATGCAGGACATGATGAAAAAAATGAGCGGCGGCGGGATGATGAAAATGATGAAGCGCATGGGCTCCATGAAAGGCATGCCCAGAATGCCTTTTTAGTGTCCCCAAAGGTGGTAAAGCTTCACAGCAGGTGATTTAGGTTTTTACCGACCCGATAGGTTGTCCGCCAAAACAGCGGCCGTTCACAACAGGCTTCTATCGCCTACCGCGTCTCCGGCAACGCACGCGCAGGTAGTCAATCTTGGGCTGTCAGTTCCAGCTTTTGCACGTCCAACCCCAGGCCGCTTAAGCGCAGCATCAAATCGGCATAGGTCTGGGGCTCCATGCGCGGAGTTCGCGACAAAACCCACAAATAATCGCGCCCAGGCTCGCTAACTGCGACCCACTGGTAGTTCTCATCCAAGACGATGACCCAATAATCGCCCCAAACCGCAGGAATCAGGGACAACCAATCGGGCGCAAAGCGCACCTGAAGTTTGGGTGAGCTCGCACTGCCAATCTGGCGCGCCGTACCTATGGCTTCATCAACTTTTCCGGAGGCCATCTTGCAGCGGTTGGTCACCTGAAGCGAGCCATCGCTGCGCAAGCTGTATTCGGCGCGGGTGTTAGCGACACATTTACGTTGAAACCAGTTTGGAAACTTGGCGATTTCGAACCAGCTTCCCAAATAGCGTGGCAAATCAACCGCCGGTACCGTCGGCAAAGGCTGCGCGGCGGGCGCTAATCCCGTAAAGGCAATAAAAATCAAGGCAAAAAAGTACTTATATCTTGTATGCACCATCGCCCTATCCTTCCATCGTCAGAACTTCACCGCGCAGTGAATAAGTGCGCGTCTCAGTAATACGGACATCGGTCAACTGGCCCACCAATCGTTCGGGGCCAGCGAAATTGACGACGCGGTTGCACTCGGTGCGTCCCATCAATTCACTGCCATCCCGCTTGGAAGGCCCTTCGACCAGAATACGCTGCGTACTTCCTAGAAGGCTTTTGCTGATGCGCGCAATACTGGCATTGATCGCCGCTTGCACCTGCTGCAGTCGCTCCAGCTTCACGGCGTGGGGCGTGTCGTCGGCCAAATTGGCAGCGGGAGTGCCCGGTCTTGGACTGAAAATGAAGCTGAAACTGTTGTCAAACTTAAGCTCATCAATCAGCTGCATCAGTTTGGCAAAATCGGCATCGGTCTCTCCCGGGAATCCAACGATGAAATCACTGCTCAGGGCCAAATCGGGGCGGATCGCACGTAACTTGCGGATCGTGCTCTTGTATTCCATAGCGGTGTAACCGCGTTTCATAGCCATCAAAATGCGATCCGAGCCATGTTGCACCGGTAGGTGTAAATGGCTTACAAGTTTCGGAATCCGGGCGTATGCAGCAATCAGCGCCGGGGTGAATTCGTTAGGGTGACTGGTGGTGTAGCGAATACGTTCAATGCCGGGTATTTCGGCCACGTACTCCAGCAGGCTTGCGAAATCAGCCACCTCGGCGCTGGTGCCCATCGGCGCGCGGTAAGCGTTGACGTTTTGCCCGAGCAAAGTGATTTCCTTTACGCCCTGCTCGGCCAGACCTGCCACCTCCACTAGTACATCCTCAAATGGCCGATTGATTTCCTCGCCTCGGGTGTAAGGCACTACACAATAGCTACAGTATTTAGAGCACCCCTCCATCACGCTGACAAAGGCAGAGGCACCGTCTTTTTTTGAAGGGGGCAAATGGTCGAATTTTTCGATTTCCGGAAAAGAGATATCAACCTGCGGTCGGTCCTGGACACGCCTTTGCTTTAACATCTCGGGCAGCCGATGCAGCGTTTGCGGGCCAAATACCAAATCTACATAGGGCGCACGCGAAATAATTGCTGCACCTTCCTGACTGGCCACGCATCCGCCGACTCCAATCTGGGCCCCTTTTTTACGCAATTGACGAGCGCGGCCAAGATCGGAAAAGACTTTTTCCTGCGCTTTTTCACGGACCGAGCAGGTATTAAAAAGAATCAGGTCCGCCTCTTCCATCACTGCGGTTTTCTCGTAGCCATCTGCGGCATGCAGCACATCGACCATCTTGTCCGAGTCGTACTCGTTCATTTGGCAACCAAAGGTCTTGATAAATACTTTTTTTGTCATTTGGAATACCGCTAGGCCTGAGGCGGGGATTACCCTTATTGGGAAAACTGGGCTTTTTTTGAAGCCCGTTTGCAGGACGGAACCGCGAATACCGTAAGAAAAATGAATTCGGCAGCTAAGCGCACAGATGATTGCCATCCGGTGTCGGTATCACGGGCGCAAGTGATTAGCGCAAAGGTCCAGCGGTTCATGGTTTTGTCCAGAGGCTGCTACGGAAACAAGCAAAAAAGGGCACCGAAGTACCCGTTTTGCCGACACATTTGGTGGTGATAGGTGGATTTGAACCACCGACATCAGCATTATGAATGCTGCGCTCTAACCAACTGAGCTATATCACCGAAGGCGACGATTATAACGAAATCCTAGTCCAGGTGAGGCATGCAGAGGGGGGCTCTGACGCGAGGGGATGGCGTCCTAGCGCCTGGGATCGCGTCTAAATCGTTCACACGCCAGCCAAAGAGTGAGTGAAGTCATCGAAAGCCAACATAGGTAATGCGCACTTTCAAATCCAGAAGCAAGGTTCCCACAGACATTTCATATCTTCTGTTTATATTACTTTATTTTGAATTAAATCATTTTTCGGTTTGATTATTTTTTTGATATGGTTTATGATGGCCGAAGCGACCTGATAGTCGCGGATTGATGAAATGAAACGCGCATGTGGATTTAACGGTTTGTGAAGCGCACCATTTCTACTCGAACCACACATCAAATAGACCCGATAGCACCACCATGAAGTTCGCCCAATGTTCATGACACCAGCCATATGGTTAGGTTGGCGCATTAGCTTTCCTTGGAAAGTTTGGACAACCGGCATGGTGGTACTGTTTGCCGGGGTGTATCTTTCCATTCCCTTGTTCAGAATACACCACCAAAATATCGAACTTGCAAAAGGCCAGCAAGAAGACCTGACCATCTTAGTCCGTCAACATGACTTACTAAATCAAGTGCTAGCTGTAAAACTTCATGCCAGAGATTCAACAAAAAATGAATTTCGAGACGACGAAATTGCACAAAAATTTGATGCGATGAACGGTATGTTACACACCCAAGAAGAGACCTTAATCGCAAGTCGTCTTTGGCGTGAATGGTCTTATGCAAGATACCAGCTTGCACTGAGCAAAGACCAGACTAGCCCTGACATCTGCGATAAACCCATCGCGTTACTGCTTGAACTGATGCAGGAAAGCGCGCGCCATCATCACGATAATCTTGCACAAAACATAGGTATAGCATTCGATTTTTTTGACGGAAATTTACCAGCTGTGATGCAGAACTTAACATCGCTAAATGTGGCGTTAAGCGGTTCTGGGGCGGCGGATCTGAATGCGCAAAGTAAAGCACAGCAACAACTGAACGAAGGCATACCGCGAATGCGTGTAGCTATTAGGGAATTGCAAAGCCTGAATGAAATTGTCCCGGATGAGAGCACAAACCTTTGGTCGGGTATTTTTCGATCTCCACCGGCAGCTTCCTCGACCCAAATCACAGAGACATTAAATATAGAGCCACTCTTAACCGGCCTGATGGTGCAGCAAGACTTTTTGAATCAACTGCAGGATAAGCGGGCAACTGCCGCAGAACACAGTCAAGTGTCGGAGCAACTTCGCACCTTGACTCTAGAGAATTTAAATATTACACAACGTTTGGTGGGACGGGGAATGGTGTTGATCCAACAACGGACATCAGATCAGTTAAACACCTTACATGATCGCTATCGTGAAGTGATCTGGACCTTATTGATAGTGGCTTTTTTGATCGCCTACATGCTCTATGGGTTTTATCTTGGAACCCTGATGTCACTTGATGCGCTCATGCGTGGAACCAATGCTTTTTGCGCAGGACAAAGAGATATTAGAATTGTCCTAAAAAGTCGTGATGAGCTTCAACAACTGGCGACCAATTTCAATGCCATCGCACAAGAGGCTGAGCGTGTTGTGCAGACCACCGAAGAGCAACACCAAACGCGCGAGCGTGATCTAAGAACGCTGGTGGACGCTCTAGGCAATAAAAACGAAGAGCTTTACGCCGTCAACCAACGGGTACAAGAAGAGCTCAATCTTGCCCGTAGCGTTCAATTAGCCATATTGCCACAGGTTTTTCCCAATGATGCAACCTGGTCAGCCCATGCTTGTATGCACCCGGCACGTGAGCTGGGTGGCGATTTTTACGATTGTTTTCCGCTGCCAGATGGACGCTACGGTGTGCTTGTCGCGGATGTATCTGGCAAAGGCGTAGGGGCTGCATTTTTCATGGCAGTCTCGCGCACCGTACTGCTGGACTCAGCGCTCACGGTGCGCACGCCAGCTCAGGTTTTGGCGCTCGCCAACAATTTGCTGTGTAGCCGCAACCCCATGGATTTATTCGTTACCGCCTGTTATGCCTTATACGACCCCAGGGACGGAACTCTCGTGTATGCCAGCGCAGGTCATCACGCACCATTTATCAGACGCACAGATGGCGAAGTAGAGGCACTTACGACGAGTATGGATATGGCCCTCGGGGTACTTACCGACATGCAGTACAGCGAACATAAGGCCTGTCTAAGCCTTGGTGACACCTTGCTGATGTTTACTGATGGCGTAACCGAGGCATTTTCGCATCAAGAAATCGCCTACGGTGAACCGCGTTTGGTGCAATGGTTTAGTAACAGTCCTGCCCAGGGCGATGCCAAAGTGATAGTTGACAGCCTGGTTCAGGACGTAGCCTTATTTGTAGCTGGCGCCGAGGCCTCCGACGATCTGACCTGCCTGGTTGTGTGTCGGAAATCTGCATGTCAGCAGGACTTAGAACCGGTAGCTTAGAACCTACATATTTTTCGCAAAAAAAGGAGAGCTTTTATGAACACGCCACACTTGCAACAGAATGATATCGAGCTGTTGATGAACTACAGCATGCCGTCGCAAATCGTAATGTTTGGGGAACTTGCGGTCACAGTGGAGGACGCAATTGCAGACAGGCCAGACCTCGCTTTTTCTGCGAACCTTTGTTTGGAGGAGCTAATCAGCAATACGATTCAATACGGACTTGCTAACGCCCCAGACCATTTGATACAAGTCCGCATCAACCGTACACCGGAATGGCTGGAAATTCTCGTCAAAGATGACGCTCCGCAGTTTGACCCCTTTAAGCAGGTCCCAAAGCCAGATATTGATGCCTCAGTTGAAACCCGACCTATCGGTGGATTGGGTGTACATCTGGTCCGCTCTTTAATGGACGATGCATCGGCCAGCTATGACGGAACTGGCAACCTGATTACGTTAAGAAAAATGCTAGCCCATTGAATGCGCCAAAGCGCTTCATCCCATTCAACCCATTAAAGAAAGCAAGAAAATGAGCTTTGAATTTCAACTTGAAACCGTAGACGGCATCCAGCACCTTAATTTGATCGGGCGCTTGGACAGCAGCACATTTTTATCCTTGGAAAAAACCATTAATGGTTTATATCAATCTGCTGATGACAAGGTATTGATCGACTTTTCATCGCTGAGTTACATCTCCAGCTCAGGTCTACGTTTGATTTTAGTGGCGGCAAAACGCGCTCGCCAAGTCGGTGGCCGCCTACTTTTGTGCGAACTGTCGCCGGCTGTCAGAGAGGTATTTGAAATCAGCGGGTTTCTCAAGATCATGGAAACCGTGGACAGCAAGGCTCTAGCCCAAGACGCCTTCACTGCATAAAACGTTTCCCCGCGGCCTCAGCGGTGCGTGAATACCGCTTTGCGCTTGTTCATAAAGGCATCCATGCCTTCTTTTTGATCCTCTGTCGCAAACAGTGCGTGAAACAAGCGACGTTCAAATTGGACGCCGTCTGCTAGGCCGCTTTCAAATGCTCGGTTGACCGCTTCCTTCGCCGCACGCGTGGCGAGTTGCGAAAAACTGCAAATGATGAGTGCCGCCGCCAAGGCTTCATCCATTAATTTATCCAAGGGGACTACCCGGCTGACCAAGCCGGACCGCTCGGCTTCGGCGGCATCCATCATTCGGCCGGTCAGCGCCATATCCATTGCCTTGGCTTTACCGACGGCACGAGGCAAACGCTGCGTTCCGCCAGCGCCCGGGATCACACCAAGCTTGATCTCTGGCTGTCCGAAGCGCGCGTTATCAGCGGCAATAATGAAGTCGCAGAGCATGGCCAGCTCACAGCCGCCGCCCAGCGCGAACCCGCTCACCGCAGCGAACACTGGCTTGCGAACACTGCGCAAGGTTTCCCAATTGCGGGTGATGTAATCGCCTTGGTAGACATCTGCAAAACTGTAGTTGGCCATTGCGCCAATATCTGCACCCGCCGCAAACGCCTTTTCGCTTCCGGTGATGATCATGCAGCCAATCGCTGGATCCGCATCGAAGGCTTTTAGCGCATGGCCCAACTCATCCATCAACTGATCATTTAGCGCATTAAGTTGCTGGGGACGATATAAGGTGATAACGCCTACTTTGTCGGCCTCAGTGCGGATTTGAATGAGCTGGTATGCCATGGTCTTAAGGTGCTTCGGGAACGAGTGATATCCGCACTATACCCAAGGCCGCTTCTAGCAACTATTCCCTGGCTACGCGTGCACCAAGCTCAAGCTGCGGGCCATTGGTCCTCTGTCCGCTTTGCGCATGCCAAACGCCAAGTCCACACATTGGCCGGTAACACCACGGGCAAACGCAACAAACGCTTGTCACGAGAAACAAAAGCAATAAAGCGTTTTTGCTCGCCGAGCAGGCTGCCTAAGTCATCCAGCTTTGTAAGGCGCCACTCTGATGCGCGCCCGCGCCCGGCGCTAAGGCTGACACCCAGCCATTCATCGCCCGCCATCAACCCCGCCGCCTGCGCCACACCGCCGCTCAGCACCATTTTGATCCTCACCGCGCCGCCCGCGTCTTCGCTACGCAGGCCCAATTGCTGGGCCATCGCGGCAGGTTCTTCATGCACTTCCAGGCCCTGGCCCGTCAACAAAGCTTTCAAAGGCAACTCGCGCACACTATGTACCCAAGTTTTGATTTCGCGATTCCACGCTCGACCCGAGAGTTCGTGTAAAACGGCAAGCAGATCATCCTGCGCCATCGGGCCACCGGAGCAGCGCGTCCATAGTGCGCGCATGACAGCATCCAAATCGGTCTTTCCCTCCATGCGCAGCTTCAGATCCAGACAGAGTGCCACCAAGGCGCCTTTGGTGTAATAGCTGACGGTGAGATTGGGCGTGTTTTCGTCGGGGCGGTAGTACTTAATCCACGCATCCAAGCTGGCCTGTGCCACGCTTTGCACCAAACGGCCTGGGGTTTGCGCCACTTGGTTAATTGTTTTGCCCAGCAGTTTCAGGTAGGTCGCATCATCGATCAGGCCAGCGCGACGCAGCAGCATATCATCGTAATAACTGGTAAAGCCTTCAAAAAACCACAGCAGCTCAGTGTAGTTTTCCTGCGTGTAGTCGTAGCGGGCAAACTCGGCCGGTCGCAAGCGTTTGACATTCCAAGTATGGAAGTACTCATGGCTGATTAGACCAAGCAATGTGGTGTAGCCTTCGCTGGTTTTTGCATCGCCTTTGCGTGGCAAGTCACGTCGGTTGGCTATCAAGGCGGTGGAATTGCGGTGTTCAAGCCCACCGTAGCTTTCATCGACGGCGTGCAGCATGAACACGTAGCGCGAAAAAGGCACCCGCTTTGCCAAACCCTTGCCCGGTTTAGACCCGTTCGAATGCCAAAAGCAGATCTGCGTTTCGCAAATTTTTTGTGCGTCTCGCAGCAGTCGTTCACCGTCCATAGAGGGCAATGCCCCGGCCACCACAAAACGATGCGAGACTCCGCAGGCGGTGAAGTCGCCACTCCAGAACTCGCCCATTTCCACGGGGCAGTCTGCCAGTTCGTCATAGTCGGCAGCCAGGTAGCTACCAAAACCTGCTACGTCAACGCCCTGCGGCTTCAAGCCAGTGGCTACTTGCCAGCCTTTCATGTCTCGGCCTCGCACTAGTTCCAGTACATGCGGCAGCTCGGTTTGGTTCTGCGCCATCAGACAGAGGCTGGTCGCGTTGAAAAAACCCCGCACATCGCTTAAGTAGGCCGTACGCACCGAGTTATCAAATGCATACACCTGGTAGCGCACCTCCAAAGGCTGCGCGCTATCACACGCTGCCAACCAGCCGGCTTTGTCGCACTGGGTAAGCGGTACAACGCGACCACTTTGGCTGCATTGCAGGCCTTGCAAGTGACGGGAAAATTCACGCACCAAGTAGCTTCCAGGAATCCACACCGGCAAGCGCAAAGCCTGGGTGCTGGCCGGCTCAGCAATGGTCATGGTGACTTGCCATAGATGTGCTGAGTGGCTGAGCACTTCCACCCGGTAATGCACGGCGGCCTGAGCGCTTTGCGCAGCAGGCTTGGAGGTTCGCACACGGCTACTAGTCATTGGTGGCTCCGGGGTTTAACGTTCAGCCCTTAGCCGCCTGGCTCAGCATTTGTTCTACTTTTTTAGCATCTACCGCGCCAGGCACCCGGCTGCCGTTGGTAAACAGCAAAGTAGGCGTGCCATTAATTTTGTATTTACGCCCTAACTCGACGTTGCGGCTCAGCGCCGTCGCGTCACAGCCACCGGCAGCGGATGTAACGGGCTGCTCGCGCAGCATCCAGTCCAACCAGGCGGTGGTACGTTCTTTGGCGCACCAAATAGCTTTGGATTTCTCTACCGAATCAGCGCCCAAAATGGGATACAAAAACATGTAAATAGTGACGTTATCGACTTTTTGAAGATCACGTTCAAAGCGCTTGCAGTAGCCGCAATTAGGATCCTCAAACACCGCCATCTTGCGCTCGCCGTTTCCGCGCACCACGGTAAACGCGTCTTTGAGCGGCAAGCTGTCAAACTTGATAGCTGTCAATTTTTCCACCCGCTCTTCGGTCAAATTCCGCTTGGTGCGGGTATCGATCAAGCTGCCCTCGATCAGAAAATCGGCCTTGGCATCGGTATAAAAAATCTCGGTACCGTCGACACGCACTTCATACAAGCCAGGAATCTCCGACTTACGAACTTCGTCAATTTGTTTGAACTGCGGCAGGCGGGCGGGTAGGTTTTTGCGGATCAGATCCTCTTGAGCAACCGCCCCATTAGCGAAGGCCAGCACGCAGGCCAAAGCCATAAAAGAGTTCTGTAGGTTCATGGTGATTGATCCATTGAAATAACTAAGTCCGCATATCCATAGCCCGACGCGCCAACCATTGCTTAATGGGCCCGCTGCGGGAAAAAGCCGACATACCCCAATTGCGTGCCGACTGCAGTAAGGGGTTGTTACGGTAAAAAACCTGTTGCATCGCGTCACCAACGCCACCGACCATAGCCAGCGCAGCCTTGCGCTCACGGGCATAGGCGCGCAGCAAACGCAGATCGCCAACGCTACGCCAGTACGGCCGCGCATCGAGCACTTTTGACAAGGCCGCCACGTCGCCCAATCCCAGGTTCAAGCCTTGACCCGCCAAAGGATGCACGGTGTGCGCCGCATCGCCGGCCAGCACCCAGGCGCCTTGCGCGTTGGTGCCACACCATTGCTGCGCAATGGCGCTCTGCAAAGGCCAGACACTGCGCGCGCTTGTGAGCTTCAAAGCGCCCAGAACATCGCGCCCGGCCGCGCTCAACTCCTGACAAAACGCTTCCTCCGGCGCAGCCTGCATGGCCTGCGCACGCTCGGGGCTGAGCGACCAAACCACTGCGCAAGTGCTGCCCTCTTCGCCATCCAAAGGCAACATGGCCAATATTTCGCCCTGGCCTTGGTGCTCTGAAAACCATTGACGCGCGACTTGCCGATGGGGCATATCGCAGGCCACGCGCGCCGCCAGGGCATGTTGCGGATAGGCTTGAACGTCAAAATCCACGCCGAATTGCGCCCGCGTGCTACTGGCTTTTCCTTCGCAGATAACGGTGAGCGGCGCGGTACAAGGCTCGTTCATCACGGTTACCAGGCTTTGAAAACCCAGCGCCTGCACCAAAAGCGCTTCCAAAGCAGGTACATCGACCATCCAATTGAGTGCCGGGGCGGTTTGCTCGCTCGCGTCAAAGCGCAGCGCGCCGCCCTTGTCGCCAAACACCTGCATAGATAGTACGGGCGTGGCCTGCAGCGCATCGGGCCAGCAGCGCAAGCCCTCGAGCAATTCGCGCGAGGCCGCGTTCAGTGCATAGGCGCGCACATCACTATGTCCAGTGGTGGGGTCGTCGGCCCGGGGATCGACCAGGGCCACACGCAAGCGCTTGGCCGCCAATTGCAACGCCAACGCACGCCCGACGATGCCGGCGCCACGTATGCAAACATCGAAAGGTCGTGCCATGAGAGGCATTGTAGAAGCGGCCTGCAAATCCCCTTAGCACTTCGGCCCAATGCAGGCACAGCGAGCGTTATGGTGCGCAAAGAACAGTCGCTGAGCGCAGCGCCAGACCCAAAACCCGCCAAAAGAGCGCCTTTATTACAATGCAGGCCGCCCCGCACAGCAGGGGCGCACTCCCTCCCGAAGCGCCATCTGCAGGTTCGGACCTCCCAAAACGAAGGACTCTCCCATGAAATGCGGCATCGTAGGCCTGCCCAATGTCGGTAAATCGACCCTGTTTAACGCGCTGACCAAAGCCGGCATCGCGGCGGAAAACTACCCGTTTTGCACTATCGAGCCCAATGTTGGCGTGGTAGAAGTGCCAGATTTGCGACTGGCCCAACTCTCCGATATCGTGAAACCCGAGCGCATCGTGCCTGCGATTGTCGAATTTGTGGACATTGCCGGCCTAGTCGCTGGCGCTAGCACCGGGGAAGGCCTGGGTAACAAGTTTCTGGCCCATATCCGAGAAACCGACGCGACCATCAATGTAGTGCGCTGCTTTGAGGACGACAACGTGATTCACGTCGCTGGCCGAGTCGACCCGATCGCCGATATTGAGGTCATACAAACCGAACTCTGCCTGGCTGACCTGTCCAGCGTGGAAAAAGCCTTGCACCGCGTGACCAAGACCGCGCGCTCAGGCGACAAAGAATCCATCAAACTGGTGGCCATACTTGAAAAATGCCAGGCCGCGCTCAACGAAGCCAAGCCGGTGCGTACCCTGGACTTCAGCAAAGAAGAGTTGCCGCTACTCAAACAATTCTTTCTCATCACCGCCAAACCGGCTATGTTTGTAGCCAACGTGGCCGAAGATGGCTTTGACAATAACCCCTTGCTGGAGCGCCTTCAAGCTTTTGCTGCCGCACAAAACGCGCCCGTGGTGGCCATCAGCGCAAAACTGGAAGCAGAACTGAGCGAAATGAGCGACGAGGACCGCTTACTTTTCCTCCAAGAGCTGGGTCAGACTGAGCCAGGTCTGAACCGCCTGATCCGCTCGGCCTACCACCTGCTTGGCTTGCAAACCTATTTCACGGCCGGCGTCAAAGAAGTGCGCGCCTGGACGATCCACGTGGGCGATACCGGCCCGCAGGCCGCTGGTGTGATTCATACCGACTTTGAAAAAGGCTATATCCGCGCACAGACGATCGCCTTTGAAGACTTCATTCAATTCCGTGGCGAGCAAGGGGCAAAGGATGCGGGCAAAATGCGCGCAGAGGGCAAGGAATACGTGGTCAAAGACGGCGACGTAATGAATTTCCTGTTCAGCTCCTAAGCACCATCGACCGCTTTTATTTTCGGAGATTACCATGCCCGCATTGCTACCCCATATCGACCCGGACGGATTGCTCGAGTTTTCCGTCGTCTATACCGACCGCGCCCTCAACCATATGTCCCAGCGCTTTCAGGGCGTAATGCGTGACATTTCCACCATGCTTAAGTCGGTCTACGGTGCAAAGTCCAGTGTGCTGGTTCCCGGCAGCGGCACTTTCGGCATGGAATCGGTAGCGCGTCAATTTGCCACCGGCAAAAACGTACTGGTCATCCGCAACGGCTGGTTCAGCTACCGCTGGACACAAATTTTTGACATGGGCAACATCCCGGCCCACGCCACCATCCTCAAAGCGCGCCGCTTGAGCAATGACAGCCAGGCCGCCTGGATTCCCTGCCCCATCGAAGAAGTGGTCGCCACCATCCTGGCCGAAAAACCTGCCGTAGTCTTTGCACCCCATGTCGAAACCTCCGCCGGCATGATCCTGCCCGACGGCTACCTGCGTGCGGTGGCCGATGCGGTGCACCAGGTCGGCGGTCTGTTTGTGCTGGACTGCATTGCCTCGGGCACCATCTGGGTGGACATGAAAGCGACCGGCGTGGACGTGCTGGTTACTGCGCCACAAAAAGGCTGGAGCGGCTCACCCTGCTGCGCCATGGTCATGCTCAGCGAGCGCGCCCGAACCGCGATTGACAGCACGACAAGCAGCAGCTTTGCCTGCGACTTGAAAAAATGGCTACAGGTAATGGAGGCCTATGAAAACGGTACCCACATGTACCACACCACTATGCCTACCGACGCGATCACGCGTTTGCAGGAAGTGATGCACGAGACGCAGGACTATGGCTTTGACAAAGTCTGTACCGAACAATGGGACCTAGGCCACAAGGTACGTGCGCTGATGGAAGGCCGCGGCATCCGCAGCGTGGCGGCACCCGGTTTTCAGGCGCCGGGCGTGGTGGTCAGCTACACCACTGATACCGCGATGCACAACAGCAAAGGCTTTTCGGCACTGGGCCTGCAAACCGCAGCCGGTGTGCCGCTGCAGTGCGACGAACCAGCCGACTTTATGACCTTTCGAATTGGTCTGTTTGGTCTAGACAAGCTGCATAACGCCGACCGCAGCGTGACGCACCTAGCCGCCGCGCTGGACGAGATGGGTTTTAAGGCGCAAAAAGCGGCTTAAAACCCATCGCCGCCTTCATTAGGCGGCTGGGCTGGCGCTGAATGCAAGCGTCTCTTGCAGAGTAGGTGGCTGGCAGCCGCTGCGGCCGCAGTTGATAGCGGCCGCCTGCATCGCCAGCCGCAAAGTGTTTTGCAGTTCGGCTTGCGGATGCATCGCCCAGTCGGCCACGCAATTGCCCCAGAAGGTATCGCCTGCCCCTACGGTATCGACAACTTTGACGCGCGGCGCAGCCATGGCCATACCGTTGTCACCGATTTGCAAATACGCGCCATGGGCACCAAAAGTTAATGCAATGCGGCTAGCCCGTAGCGCACATTGACTCCGCACGGACTGCACCAAGCCCGGCGCATCGGAAAGCGTAGGCGCTGCCCAGCCCAGTACCTGTAAGTCCTCATCACTGGCTTTGAGCCAATCGGCCTGCGCCATCAAGGCCTTAACGCCCGCCACATAGGCCGGCAAATCACGAGCTACCTGGGGCCGCATATTGATGTCCATGCTGATGGTCCATCCCAGGGCCTTGGCCGCCTGCAAAAGTGCGAGCACTTTCTCGTTTTCCGGCGGTATAAAAAGGAGTGACCCGACGTTTAAAATACCCGGCCCATGCGCATCGGCGTGCTTTAGAAGCAACTGCTCCACTGCGTCCACGGTGTAATCGCGGTCTGCCACGCCCTCGCGGTAAAAGCTGTAGTTGGGGTGGCCGTTTTGAATTTGCACCATAGCCAGCGAAGTGGGCGCGTGGCTATCAGGCGTCCCCAATGTCACATCGTCAGCCCGCAATTGCGCTGCCAGCATGCGTCCAAACATATCCGTCGAAAAGGGGTTGAGGTAGCGCACCGTCGCACCGCGCAAACGGGCAGCACGCGCCATGTTGTAAGGGCTGCCACCGGCAAGCGGCATAAAGCGACCGTCGGCCTGCATCACACAGTCCATCAGCGCTTCTCCGAGGACCCAAAGGTGTTTGGCATTCATAATTTTTTATGCAAAATTTGACAATAGGAGGCGAGGTGCAGTAATTGCCGCAGTAGCCCACAAGGCGGCTATGCGTAATCCGGAGCGCAGCCATAGAAAGCAGTAACCATTGTCCTTCAGCCTAGGCGCGGGCATGCAATGGGGGCGCAATGATCACGCAAGGGGTGCGGATTAGGCGCCCAAAGACTGGCCAGCCACGACCAGGCAATCACTAGATTCAATAGGCCAGCGCTTCAGGCGGCAGATCACTCACCGCTTTAGCGCCGGTCATCACCGCGACGGTATCGCTCATGCTGATGAATTTGGGGTTGACCACTGCCGCACGTTTGCCCAAGCGGGCTATGTGGATGCGGTCGGCCACTTCAAATACATGCGGCATATTGTGCGAGATCAAGACCACTGGCAAGCCCTTGTCACGCACGCGGCGTATCAATTCCAGCACCATATTGCCTTCTTTGACACCCAGCGCGGCTGTGGGTTCATCCATGATGACCACGTGTTGCGCGAAAGCAGCAGCCCGGCCCACGGCCACACATTGACGCTGGCCGCCAGACAGAGTTTCGACCGCCTGCGTCATCGAGCGGATACCAACTTTCAGGTCGGTCATACGCGCAATGCTCTCTTCGAGCATCTTCTTTTTGTCAATAAACCCCAGCCAACCCAAGGGTCCGCTACGGCGCAACTCACGCCCAAGAAACAGGTTTTCGGCAATCGTCATGGCCGGTGCCACGGCGAGGTCTTGGTACACCGTTTCGATACCGGCGCGGCGCGCATCGATGGGGCTTTTGAATTGCACCGTTTTCCCGTCGAGCAAGATCTCGCCTTCATCGGGAATCGTTGCCCCTGACAGGCATTTGATCAAGGATGATTTTCCAGCACCGTTGTCGCCGATCACGGCCAAAATTTCGCCAGCACGCAATTCAAAATCGGTACCGTCAAGGGCAGTGACCTGACCATAGCGTTTGACCAGACCACGGGCCTGCATCACTATATGTGAGGCGCTCATTAACGTGCTCCTTTGCGCGACATTTGGTCAGTGGCGACGGCCAGAATCACCAGCACACCGGTCACCAAAATTTGATATACCGAGGACACGCCCATCAGAGTAAGGCCGTTGCGGAAAACGCCCACAATCAAAGCGCCCATCAGGGTACCCAAAACAATGCCACGTCCCCCAAACAAGCTGGTGCCGCCCAGCACTACGGCGGTGATGGCATCCAGGTTTTCGGTCTGTCCGGCGTTGGGATCGCCAGCGCCTGTACGCGCTACCGCCAGCGTGGATGCAATGCCGTAAAACACACCAGCCAGTACATACACACCGACCAGCACTTTATCGGTGGAAATACCCGCCAATCGAGCGGCCTCCGGGCTGTTCCCCACGGCATAGACATGGCGCCCTTGCGCGGTATCGCGCAGCCAGATCCACGTGGCAAGATAGAGAGACAGCATCAACACAATGCCGTAGGCCACGCGGGAGCCGCCGAACTCAAAGGTTTCGGCCAGCACGGTCATACCATCCGGAATTTGGGTAACGGTTTGCGCACGGGAATAAAGCTGCGTGATAGCAAAGGCAATATTGAGCGTACCCAGAGTCACGATGAACGGCGGTAGTTTTAAGCGCGTTACTAACAGCCCATTGATCAGGCCAAACAAAGTGGTCGCTGCGATGCCACACAAAATCGCCACCGGCGCACTCAGTTGGTAATCCGCAGCGAGTTTGCTCATGACAATCGCGCCCAGGGCCATCACCATGCCGCAGGATAAGTCGATTCCCGCGGTCAGAATAATCAGGGTCTGGCCGATCGCAATCGTGCCCACCACCATGACCTGTTGCAAGATCAGAGAAAAGTTTTTCAGCGTGAGAAAGTTTTCATGCTGAAAGGAAAAAAATGTGCACGCCAATACCAGAGCGAGCGCCGGGCCTAACGTGCCCATCGGAGGGAGATTGGCTTTTAGTGAATTCATAGCGTCAATTCAAAAGATAGATAGCGTCAGCCGATGCGCTGTATCAGGCGGTGCATAAAGACGGAATCGAAAGCCCGCCATAGCGAACTTTCGATTTTTTGCACTGCCCAGGTGGAGTGCGCGGGCTCAAGGCACCAACCAAGCAACGCTTAGCCGGTGCAATGCCGATTACTCACCCCAGCACTGTGCGCGAGCGGTCTTGGTGTCGATGCTCTTGACGCCAGCCATGGGCTTGGCAGCTACCAGGTCCACACCGGTGTCGGTGTAACCAGATTGGCGCTTGTTATCCTTGGCATATTGCACGCCGGCAGCGACGCCAAGTGCTGCCATCTTCAAGGGATATTGCATGCTGGTGGCAGCGATCACGCCTTTTTCGACGTTGCCCACACCGTTGCTGCACATGCCGTCAACGCCCAGGATGACCACATCTTTTTCCTTGCCTGCGGCTTTAAGTGCTTTATAAGCACCCGCAGCAGCGGGTTCATTGATGGCATACACCACGTTGATGTTGGGGTTCTTTTGCAAGCAGTTTTCCATGCCGGTCTGGGCTTTGGCAGCGTCGCCAAAGCTATCTGCCATACAGACCACTTCAGCCGGCTGAGCCAGCTCGTTGCTCTTGGCATCCAGTGATTTCAGGCCGTAGCCCGCCAGAAAGCCGTTGTGACGCTGCGCGCCCACCGGGTGACCGGGGAACAAGTCCATCGTCGCGATCACTGGCTTTTTGCCAGCTAGGGCTGCCTTTGCGTATTGGCCGATCAATTCGCCGGCTTTGTAGTTGTCGGTGGCGAACAGGGCGTCGGCCTCAGCGACCGGACTGTCCAACGCAATCACTTGCACGCCTTGGGCGCGGATCTTCTTGATCGTGGGGACGATGGCGTCACCAGAAGAGGTGATGAGAATGGTTTTAGCACCTGCGGCGACCATGTTTTCCATGGCGCTGATTTGGCTGGCGGTGTCGCCGTCCTGCTTGCCCGCTGCGCTCAGCAATTTGGCGCCTGCGGCCTTGGCGGCAGCGTCAGCGCCTTCTTTCATTTTCACGAAAAAGGGGTTACTTTCAGTCTTGGTGATCAGGCCGATCACGGTCTCAGCGGCAAAAGCGGAAGTAGCGGCCGAAGCGGCAAAGGCGATGGCAGTCAATGCCAGAGTGGTGGATTTTTTCAAGCTTGCTCTCCTAGGAAGGGTATCAATCGGTGTTGGCTTATCGGGGATGAATTTCCCCGATTCCTACGCTTCAACTTTTCAGCGTGGTGGAACTATATTCCCGTTTAACTAAATAAATCAAGTGGATTTAATAATTGAAAACCCTTGGTTTTTTCTGATTTCGGTGGTTTTTGGGCGGTTTTGCTGCTTCTTTGGTCAGTTCGGAAGGTGCTTTAGCCGACAATGAAACGGACTTCCCACGGAAAAACGAGGCTTGGCTATGCACCCCAATCAACTTCCCGCCTCTGCGCTACAGCGTGCACGGGCCTTGCTGGCTGCGGGTGGGCGCCGTGTGCTGGGGATTGCGGCACCGCCAGGTGCCGGTAAATCAACCCTCGCTGGGCAGCTTTTGCAGGCGCTGGGGCCACAGGTGCAGGTCGTGCCCATGGACGGTTTTCACCTCGCAAACTCGGAGTTGCAGCGCCTGGGGCGCGCCGGGCGCAAAGGCGCGCAGGACACCTTTGATGCATTGGGCTATGTTGACCTTTTGCACCGAATCCGCCAGCAACAGCCGGGCGAAAAGATTTACGCACCAGAGTTTCGGCGCGAACTGGAAGAAGGCATTGCCGGTGCCATCGCGGTGCATAGCGACACCCGCCTGATCATTACCGAAGGCAATTACCTCTTACTCGATACCGCTCCCTGGGACGCGGTCCGCGGCCTGCTCGACGAGGCCTGGTACGTAACACTGGACGATACAGAGCGCCAGCGACGCCTGCTGGAGCGCCACATGCGTTTCGGCCGAGAACGCGCCGACGCTCTGCAATGGATCGCCACCACGGATGAACCCAATGCCCGCTTAGTAGCGGCATCGAAGCACCGTGCCGATTGGGTCATCGAGCAAGCAAATTAGCCCGTCGCAGGGACACCGTTTGACCGCATAGGTTGGGACGTTTGACCCGCCATCTGGAGCGTCTGTCGCAGCAGCAAACAAGCGTCGAAAAGTTCAAAATATTAATTAAATCAAGTAGTTTTACTAATAGACCTGCGGTTTGAAATGTGGCATGCTTGCGGGCATCGCATTACTTTGGCTTGATATGAACATCCCGCAAACCCTGTCACACTCGTCCAGCACTACTTTGGGCGCAAAATTCACATACGCTCATCAAAAACCCTGTTGCACCACCCAACGCGCTGGAGTCAGCACATGCTAATCGGACTAGACCCCCTGCTCACCCCAGAATTGCTGATGCACTTGAGTGCCATGGGCCATGGCGAATGGGTGGCTGTGGTGGATGCCAATTTCACTGCCGACTTGCTAGCCCAGGGCCGGCCAGTAGTGCGTCTACCCGGTCACAGTCTGGAGCGTGTCAGCCGCGCCGTGCTCTCCGTCTTCCCGCTGGCGACCGATGTGAACCCACCAGCCGCTTACATGCATGTCTGCCATAGCCCACCCACGCAACGCACCGAGGCCCAGCAGGCCGTGGTGCACTTGGTCGAACACATCATGGGTAAGCCCACAGCAGTCCAGCCGGTGGAGCGTTTTGCGTTTTACGAGCGCGTCAAAGACGCCAGCCTAATTGTGCAAAGTGGCGAAGGCACGGCTTACGGCAATGCCCTGTTTTGCAAAGGCGTGATACTGCTTTGATTCACTATGGCCATCGACGAAGTCCCTAAACCCGCTCCCAGCAGCACCCTCCCGGAAACCACCGGCGCTGGTGATACACGGCGCATGCGCGGCTCCAACCATATGGGCATGCGCCAGTTCAACGAGCGCATCGTCTTGCAAGCCATACGCCACCACGGTGCCATTCCCAAAGCCGACCTGGCGCGCATGACGCATTTGTCCAGTCAGACGGTTGCCGTCATCGTGGGCCGCTTGCTTGATGATGGCCTGCTGATCAAGCAAGACCGGGTGCGCGGACGCATTGGCCAACCCTCGGTGCCGCTGTCGCTCAACCCCAAGGGCGCTTACAGCATCGGCGTGCAACTGGGGCGGCGCAGCCTGCAACTGGTGGTGGCCGATTTTTGCGGCGCCATCGTTGAGCGTTTGGACTACCGCTACGAGTACCCAGACCCAGACCTGGTGATTCCCCAAATCGTGCAGGGCTTGGATGTGCTCCGCCAGCGTCTGGGCAATGCCTGGCCGCGTGTGGTGGGCATTGGACTGACCGCACCATTGTTTTTGCACCAATGGGCGGACATGCTGGGCGGCCAGGCCGCGCAAGCGCTGGCGCGATGGGAACATGTGGACTTACATGCCCGGGTGCAGGCGCGCACCGAGCTACCGGTGGACTTTGCCAAAGACACCACGGCGGCTTGCGTGGCAGAACTATTGCAAGGCCACGGCCAAAGCATCAGCAGTTTTTTGTACATCTATGCCGGCACTTTTATCGGTGGCGCACTGGTACTGGCGGGCCACATCATGGGTGGCGAGCGTGGTAATGCCGGCGCCATCGGATCGTTACCAGTGGCCCTGGGACAGGCATCAACCCAGCAGCGCGCCGGGCCGCCTCCGCAATTGCTACAAATGGCCTCGGGCTGGCAGTTGGAACAAAGCTTGCTGCAAGCCGGCCACGATCCATTGCTGCTGCAAAGCCCGAAGATTATGGACAGCGCATACGCCGCATACACCGGTCCGTGGCTGGAGCAAAGCGCCAGCGCGCTGGCTATGACCGTGACCAGTGCTGCGGCCTTGCTTGACCTGGACGCAGTCGTGCTCGATGGCGCGCTGGCGCCGCCGCTTATGCAAGCCCTGCTAGAGCGCACTCAGGCCGGACTGGCCGATTACGCGTTTGACGGTATGTACCAGCCCCAATTGCTGATGGGCCAGATTGGCCCCTATGCCCGCGCATTAGGCGGCGCATTACTACCACTGCATAGCCAGTTTTTTCCGGATAAAGATATTTTTCTCAAGCGCGACAAAGTATGAAATTGTTTGTCGATTCCGCCGATCACTGCGACTGGCAACTGCCACCCGGATGCCCGCAGATTGCGGGGGCCACCACCAACCCTACGCTCGTGCACCGCGCCGGCCTATCGGTGACTTTGCCTGCCTACCAACGACTGGTGGGACAGGCCTCAGACAAAGGGCTGCGCGCGCTGATGCTGCAACTGCCGCGTGCGGATTTGCAGGAAGCCCATGCATGGATGGATGTCTTGCAAAAGCAAAGTGTGGGTGTCGGCATACAACTCACCATCAAATTGCCTTGCCATGCGGACTGGGCGCCACTGATGGAAGCAGTGCACGCGCGCGGTCTGAGCCTCTTGATTACCGGGGTTGCTAGCCCGGTGCAATTGCTCTGGTCACGTCAGCAAGGCGCGCATTATGTGGCACCCTACTTGGGGCGTTTGCAAACAGCCGGGCGCGATGTCTGGGCCCTGGTCGGGGCCTGCGTGGCCATGCAGGCGCAGGGCACGGATTTGCTAGCCGCCAGCATTGCGTCGGCTGATGTGCTGACGCGCCTGATCGCCGCTGGCGCTGCGGCCGCCACACTCAAAGCCGAGTTGATAGCCAGCCTCGCCACCGACCCGGTGACCGAGACCGCCATGGCCCAGTTTGCGCAGGATGTGCGGGCCAGTCAAAGCGCGGCAGCACCGGACTGAACGCCCTATAAAGCTGCCCACCGGTTAGCAGCTGTTAGCGCCGCTTACGCGGTGACTTGGCTTTGGCAGCCGCTTTCTTAGTCGCACTGCCCGCGTTTTTGCTGCGCAGACCTTTGGCCGCAGGCGGCGCTTTTGCGGGCTTATCGCGGCCACTGCGCGCAGGCGCAGGCAACTTATCCAGATGGCTTTTGCCCACTGGCATCAAGCTGCCTTGCACTAGGCGGAAATCAATCTTGCGGCCATCGAGGTCCACACGGCTGACTTGAATATCAACCCGGGTGCCGATGGCATAACGGATGCCGGTGCGTTCGCCGCGCAATTCCTGCCGCACTTCGTCAAAGCGGAAATACTCGCCGCCCAATTCGGTAATGTGTACCAGGCCTTCAACGTACATCGCATCAAGCGTGACAAACAGACCGAATGAGGTGGCCGCGGTCACCACGCCGCTGTATTCCTCGCCCAAATGCTCGTACATGTACTTGCACTTGAGCCAGGCTTCCACATCGCGGCTGGCCTCGTCGGCGCGGCGTTCATTGGCGCTGCAATGCAAGCCCGCAGCCTGCCAGGCCAGACTTTCAGCGCTCACTTTTTTCGGCTTGGCTCCGGGTTCCACTGCTTTGGCCGACTTGCCTTTTTCCAAACGTCGCGCCAGCTTCGCATGGGCTTCGCCCGGCAGTGGCAGCACGGGGAGGTGGTAGCGCGCATCGGCCAGCACGGCTTTGATAACGCGGTGGACCAAGAGGTCCGGGTAACGCCGTATCGGGCTGGTGAAATGCGTGTACGCATCAAAGGCCAAGCCGAAATGCCCGCTATTGGCGGGGGTGTAAATGGCCTGCTGCATAGAGCGTAAAAGCATGGCGTGTATTTGCTGTGCATCGGGCCGGTCTTTGGTAGCCTGGGCGATGGACTGGAAATCACCGGGCTTGGGGGTCTCACTCAAACTGATGCCCAAGCCCAGGGCCTTGATATAAGCGCGTAAGGCTTCGAGCTTTTCCGGCGTGGGGCCTTCGTGCACGCGAAACAAGCCCGCGTGTTTGCTTTGCATGATGAAGTCTGCGCTACAGACATTAGCCGCCAACATCGCTTCTTCAATCAAGCGGTGGGCCACATTGCGCGTGCGCGGCACAATTTTTTCGATACGGCCATTCTCGTCACACAAGATTTGCGTCTCGGTGGTTTCAAAGTCCACAGCGCCCCGTCTTTGGCGCGCTTTGAGCAAGGACTCATAGACCCCATGCAAATGCAGAAGGTGCGGCACCAGTGCTTTGCGCTTCATGGCTTCGGGGCCACGGGTGTTACCCAAAATCGCCGCCACCTCGGTATAAGTAAAGCGTGCATGGCTCCACATCACCGCCGGGTAAAACTGGTAGGCCTGCACCGTGCCATCGTCGGTGACAAGCATGTCGCAGACCATGCACAAACGGTCCACTTCGGGGTTGAGAGAGCACAAACCGTTGGAGAGTTTTTCCGGCAACATGGGGATGACCCGGCGCGGGAAATAAACGCTGGTGGCGCGATCGTAAGCATCAATGTCGATAGCGGCACCGTTTTCCACATAATGGCTCACATCGGCAATCGCTACCAACAAACGCCAGCCTTTAGCGGCATTTTTACCGCGCCCCAAGGTGGCCGGTTCGCAGTACACCGCATCGTCAAAATCGCGCGCGTCTTCGCCATCAATCGTCACTAGTGGTACATCGCTAAGGTCTACACGTCCGACCAGATCCTGCGCACGCACGGTGTCGGGCAAGGCTTTGGCTTGTGCCAAACAAGCGGCAGAAAATTCATGCGGAACGCTGTATTTGCGTACCGCGATTTCAATCTCCATGCCGGGGTCATCCACCTCGCCCAACACCTCGCTGATGCGCCCTACCGGTTGCCCATACAGGGCTGGTGGCTCTACCAACTCGACCACTACAACTTGACCGGTGCGCGCAGTACCAGTCGCACCGCGTGGAATCAAGATGTCCTGGCCATAGCGCTTGTCTTCAGGCGCCACTAACCACACGCCACTCTCTTGCAATAAGCGCCCGATGATGGGTTGATTAGAACGCTCCAGAATTTCCAGCACGCGGCCTTCTGGTCGACCCTTGCGGTCGCTACGAACGATGCGCGCCTTGACGCGGTCTTTGTGCAAGACAGCGCGCATTTCATTGGGCGGCAAATAAATGTCGGGGGCCCCGTCATCGCGGGATACAAATCCGTGGCCGTCGCGATGGCCTTGCACCACGCCTTCCACCTCGTCCAGCAGACCGCTGGTTTGACTAACAGTTTTGATACAATCGCTCTCTTTCCTGAAATGCCCAGGTGGCGGAATTGGTAGACGCACTAGTTTCAGGTACTAGCGAGTAACTTCGTGGGGGTTCGAGTCCCTTCCTGGGCACCATCGGATACTGCAAACCCTTGGATTTTCATCCATCGAATTTAAAAGTTCGTCACACGCCACGAGCTTTCCCTACCGACTACAAGTGTAGTCGACCCACTTTTCAAACTGACCTCGCCGTGGCCTCGCCTTCTGTAGCGCCAGGTTGCGACGCAAATGCGGTCAAGGCAATGCCTCCAAGCACCAGCGCGCCGCCCAGGTATACCGCGTGCGGCGGCACTTCATCATGCACGATCCAAACCCACAGCGGATTGAGTACCGCATCAGCCATGGTGATCAAGACCATGTGACTTGTAGCAACCCTGCGCGCGCCGTACATGTACAACACCAATGGAATAGCCAACTGGACAAGGCCCATTAAAAGCAGAACCGCAATACTTTGCAGGGGTGGCACGATCACCACGCCCAAAGCCGTGATGGCCGCGAAGGTCACAAAACCACCTAACAAAAACGCGGGCTCCATATCGAACGCGCGGTAGCGGCGCAGCGCCACGCTTTGCGCGGCAAAACAAGCGGCCACTGCCAGGCCAGTGAAAGTGCCGGCAAGTCCTTGCACCCTAGCATCGCCCTCGCCCAGCGCGATAGCAGCCACACCGGCCAGCGCCAACAACATGGCTAGGTAAAAAATGGGCGGCGTGCGCTCGCCCAGAAAAAACCGCGCCATCAGTGCTGCAAACAAACCGGAGGTTGCCGTCAGGCAAGACACCGCAGCCACACTGGCCAGGTCTAGCGAGGCGATATACAGTGACGAGCCCAAGGCGAAGAAACCGGCAGATATCAGTAGGCCGGAGACGGGACTGCGGCGCAACAAAGCGATACTGCCCCGGCCATAACGCAGGGCAATCCACAACGCCATGGAAATGCCCAAGCCCAGCCCGCGAAACGCATTGAATGACCACGGGTCTATGGCCGGCAGCCAACGCACAAACACACCGCTCAGGCTCCAGAAAAACGTGGCGCCCGCCACCAGCAAAACGCCTCGCAGGGATGAGCCAGTGTCCATTAACAATCTAGCGCCGTAGGGACGGATTTTGGTTTTTGCAAAGTGTCCTTAGGCACGCCTGAGCCTTGATGCGGATACAGGTTCACGCGCTTGCGCCCTCGCCTGCGCTGTCACCGCCTGCATCGCCACCTGTACGACGTGCGCGGGCTCCGCGACCACGCGACAGGTTGGCGCCCGGCGCAGCGCCACCGGCTCGGCTTTGTTCGCCGCCCCACTGGGCACGTGCGCCATTAGAGACTTCGCCCAATGCGCTGTTAATGGCCTCCAGGGTCGGTGCAGGTCCGGGCGTATGGGACTCCAAGGCATCGCGCATCGCGCGCAAATGTTTGGCCGAGGTACCGCAGCAGCCACCGATGATGCGGGCACCCGCATCTAGCGCCATACGGGCATACATGGCCATGATTTCGGGGGTGCCGTTGTAGCAAATCGCGCCGTCCACATATTGGGGAACACCACAATTACCTTTAGCGACTAGGACAACTTCCGGCCCCATGGACTGGGCTAGGTTGTGGATGCAGGCCACCACTTCGGAAGCGCCGACGCCGCAGTTGGTTCCGCACGCGGCCAGGCGTGGCGACAAGGTTTTTTCGATGGCAGAAAAATCGCTGGGCGAGATGCCCATCATGGTGCGGCCGTTGGTATCAAAGCTGAGCGTGCAAACAATCGGCAAACCGGCCGCGCCCGCGCCTGCGACTGCAGCTTCGACTTCCTCGCGCGAGGACATCGTTTCAATCCACAAGACATCGGCGCCGCCGGCCTTGAGCGCTAGCGCCTGCTCGGCAAACGCCACTTTGGCTTCATCGAAGGTCAAGGGGCCTATGGGCTCCATGATTTCGCCGGTCGGGCCCATGCTGCCGGCCACTGCAATGGTGCGGCCACTGGCATCGGCGACCCGGCGGGCAATTTGTGCGGCCAAGGTGTTGAGTTCAGCCATGCGGCTTTGGGCGTTGTGCAATTTCAGGCGATAGACCGTGCCGCCAAAGCTGTTGGTTAGCAAAATATCCGCGCCGGCGTCGACAAAACCCTGGTGCAGCGTCGCGATACGTTCCGGGTGCTCGGTGTTCCACAACTCGGGGGCATCGCCCGACATCAAACCCACGTCAAACAAATTACTGCCGGTGGCGCCATCAGCCAGCAGCCATGGCCGAGTGGCCAGCAAATGGATAAAGCGGTTGTCCGCGGCGGACACTGGGCTATCGTCGGTTACAGGCATGGTGCGCTCCACAAAGTACACAGAGATACCACGCAAACTTCAGGGAGAGTCATCAAGAGCTCACCGCACTGGTTGCGTGGGTGAGCGCCGTTAACAGCAAGCGGCAGTTTGCCGCTTCTTCCGAGCCTCGTTCATGGCTATGAACTGCAACGCTCCTCGGAACTGCGAATTTTAGCCCAGCCAACGTAGGCACCATCGCAGCGCCTCAGCGTTGCTGCGTTTCCCAATTCGGATGCACAAAAAATGGCGCCGTGAGGGCTGGTAGCGGAGTGCGTCCGCGCACCAAATCGGCAATTTTTTCGGCCAGCATGATGGTGGGTGCATTCAGATTGCCGCTGACGATCAAAGGCATCAAGGAAGCATCGACCACGCGCAATCCGCTTACACCATGCACGCGCCCCTGCGGGTCGGTAACGGCCATGGCATCGGTGCCCATGCGGCAGGAGCCCGAGGGGTGGTAGGCAGTCTCGGCGTTGTTGCGGATGTGTTCGTCGATCTCGTCATCGCTTTGCACTTGCGCGCCGGGCGAAATTTCTTCGCCTTTGAAATCTTCCATGGCCGCCTGCGCAAATATCTCGCGCGTGAGGCGCACCCCGGCGCGCATTTCTTTGCGGTCCTGCTCGGTGCCCATGTAGTTAAACAAAATACGCGGTGGTTGCAAGGGGTCGGCGCTGGCAATACGTACCCAGCCCCGGCTGGTAGGTCGCATCGGGCCAATATGCGCCTGAAATCCATGGCCCTGCACTGGCGAGCTGCCGTCATAACGGATGGCCATGGGGACAAAGTGATATTGCAAATCCGGGTGCTTTACCCCGGCGTCACTGCGGATAAAGCCACCGGACTCCATATGGTTGGTAGCGCCTAGGCCGCTGCGGTTAAGCACCCACTCGACGCCGATACGCAGTTTGGCCAACGGGCTCATAGCGGAGTACAAAGTGATGGGCTGCTTGCAGCGCACCTGCACATAGGTTTCCATGTGGTCTTGCAGGTTTTCGCCCACGCCACGCAATCCGAGCAGGACCGGTACTGCCAAGGGTTCCAATAAGCCGGGATGCCCGATACCGGAGAGCTGCAAAAGTTGCGGCGAGTTGATGGCCCCGCCACACAAAATCACTTCTCGGCGGGCGCGAAGCTCTTGCACCTGGCCATCGTACAAAGCGTGCACGCCCACCGCACGCAGCGCATCGGGGGAACCTTCGAACATCACTTTGGTGACCAGCGTGTTCTTTTGCAGTGCCAGGTTCTTACGCTTAAGAGCTGGACGCAAATAGGCCATCGCGGTGCTCCAGCGGCGGCCTTTGTGCGTGGTCATATCCATGGGCCCCAGGCCTTCCTGCTGATAGCCGTTCATGTCCTTAGTAACCGGATAGCCCGCCTGCTTGCCCGCTTCGACAAAAGCGCGGTACAACGGGTTGCGCATGGCGGCGGTGCTGACCTTGAGTGGGCCGCTGTCGCCGCGGTAGGTATCACCGCCGATAGAGCGCGCTTCGGCCTTTTTGAAGTAGGGCAGGCAATGCGCATACGACCAGTCCTGCATGCCGTTTTGCAAAGCCCAACCCTCGTAATCCAAGGCATGACCGCGCACATAGACCATGCCATTAATGGACGAGGAGCCACCCAGGGTTTTGCCGCGCGGACAGTGGATGCGCCGCTCGTTCATAAATGGCTCGGGCTCGGACTGGTACTGCCAGCTATAGCGCGGATTGGCCATGGGGTAGGCGAGCGCCGAGGGCATATGGATAAAGATGCTGTGGTCATTGCCACCAGCCTCGATCAGGAGCACGCGCACCTCAGCGTCCTCGCTCAGGCGGTTGGCAAGCACGCAACCGGCCGAACCGGCGCCCACGATGATGTAATCAAATTCCGGCAAGGCCATGTGTTTTGTTCCTTAGGCCACCAGGCGAGGACAGCTTTTGGACCGCGCTGGGCCCATACAAGCGATCATGCACTCATCCTCTGCGCGCACCACGACGGCTGCGGGCATTTTGCTCCGTCACCACCGCTAAGCGCTCGGGCAGCGTGACGACATCCTGCAAGCGCTCAAACGGATCGTTCAAATGGGGGATCGCCATGGCCTCAACAAAAAATTCTTGGAAACGCGGTTCGACCGCAGTTTCAATTTTTTCCACGCGGCGCACCAGGTCTTCGATTACTTTGCGCGAACCTTTGTCCAGCAAGGCTATGCGCGCGCCGGTACCTGCTGCGTTACCTGCGGAACTAACTTCTGAAAGTACGCAGTCCGGAATCATGCCCAGCACCATGGCGTATTTCACGTCGATATGGCTGCCAAACGCACCGGCCAAACGGATGCGGTCTACCTTTTCGACGCCCATACGCTCCATCAGGAGACGCACACCGGCGTACAAAGCCGCTTTGCCCAGTTGGATAGCCCGCACATCGTTTTGCAAGATACGCAGAGCGGGCTTTTCAGCCGTGGCCGGCACCAGCTCATAGCAAAAGGTGCGGCCATCTGCCTGCACACGTGGCGTGCGCGCGGCAACGTTGCCGTCTATAGTGCCTTCGTGGCGGATGATGCCCGCCAGGTACATCTCGGCTAGCGCTTCGATGATGCCCGAGCCGCATACGCCAGTAACGCCACTATCCGCCACCGCAGCGGCAAACCCTGGATCGTCGGACCACAAGTCGCAGCCAATTACTTTGTAGCGCGGCTCTAGCGTGGCCGGGTCGATACGCACGCGCTCAATGGCGCCAGGCGCAGCACGCTGGCCACAGCTGATTTGCGCGCCTTCAAAGGCAGGGCCCGTCGGGCTGGAACAAGCCAGCATGCGCTGGTTGTTACCCAGCACAATTTCGGCATTGGTGCCCACATCGACCAACAAGGTGACTGGTGAATCCAAATCAGGCCGCTCAGCCAAAATCACGCCGGCCGTGTCGGCGCCCACATGGCCAGCGATGCAGGGCAGCACGTAAATGCGCGCGTTGCGGTGTACCGCAAAATTAATTTCAGAGGCCCACAAAGTGATGGAGCGGTCAGTCGCCAAGGCAAAAGGGGCGCCTCCCAGCTCTACGGGGTTGATGCCCAACAGCAGGTGATGCATGATGGGGTTGCCGACAAAAGTGGCTTCCAAAATGTCGGTGGGTAGAGCGCCCACGCGCTGCGTCACTTCAACCGCCAGCGTGTTGAGCGCTTCGCGCACCGCCGCCGTCATTTCCACTTCGCCACCCGGGTTCATCATGACGTAGGACACACGGCTCATCAAATCTTCACCAAAGCGAATCTGCGGGTTCATGACGCCTGCCGAGGCCACCACTTCGCCTGAGGATAAATCGCACAAATGCGCCGCAATCGTGGTCGAGCCCACATCTACTGCCAGCCCATAAGCTTTTTCGTGCAAAGCCGGCCAGACCGCCATGATTTGCTTGCCCGCATGTACCGCCACTGTGACTTTCCAGCCACCATTACGCAAGGCGGTTTGCAGCTGCTGCACCACGATGATGTCACAGGACAAATCCGTGAGGCCCCATTCGAATTCCAATGCGTCTTCCAATCGGCGCAAATCGCCCGACGGATCATGCATATCGGGCTCTTGCACTTCCAAAAAATACAAACGTATCAGCGGATCCAGGTGGATGTCGTGCGCTTCGGCTTCCTTGCGTACCACTTGCTTGTGCACCTGGCTGCTGGAAGGAACGTCGATGACGACATCGCCCTGCACTTGCGCGCAACACGACAGGCGGCGCCCTTCGGCCAGTGGCTGGGTCGCGCAATAGTCGTGCTCGACCTGGGACACTGGCGACAAATGGTCGGCGCTGGAGACCAGGCCATGCTTGGCAAACTCACCTTCGGAAACCAGCACCTGGCAGCGGCCGCAAATACCGCGTCCACCACATACCGAATCAATATCGACGCCAAGCGAACGCCCGGCTTGCAAGAGTGAGGAACCTACAGGAAAACGACCGCGCCGCCCCGAAGGCGTAAAAACGACCAATGCGTCAGCAACTTCCATAGGTGCTTAACCCTCGCGGCGACGACGGTTGCCGGTCTCGCGGCGGCCCCGGCCCATTTCGCCATCGGCACCCATCACCGGCACTTCGCGGAACTTACGTATCCAACGGAAGCAATCGGGGTCATGGCCCATCATCACATCAGCGGCCATGATGGCGCGCACCACTTCGGCGTGCAGCGGGTTGGTAATCGCCGAGGTCATGCCCGAGGCCATGGCCATGGTCAGGAAACCAGCGTTAATGCCATTGCGCTCGGGCAGGCCGAAACTAACGTTCGACGCGCCGCAAGTGGTGTTCACTTTGAGCTCGGTACGCAGGCGATGCACCAGGCGCATGACTTGCACGCCAGCCTGGTTGATCGCCCCAATGGGCATGACCAACGGATCCACCACCACGTCGCATGCAGGGATGCCGTAATCCGCAGCGCGTTCGACAATTTTCTTGGCTACGGCAAAGCGCACATCTGGGTCTTGCGAGATGCCGGTTTCGTCGTTAGAAATAGCCACCACCGCAGCGCCGTATTTTTTAACCAGCGGCAACACAGTTTCCAAGCGGTCTTCCTCACCGGTTACCGAGTTGACCAGCGCCTTACCTTTATAGACCGCCAAACCCGCCTCCAAGGCAGCGACGATGGACGAGTCAATGGAAATGGGAACGTCGGTTACGCCTTGCACTAACTGAATGGCCTTTGCCAACATGCCAGGCTCATCGGCCAACGGAATGCCGGCATTAACGTCCAACATATGTGCGCCAGCCTCGACCTGCGCCAGCGCGTCGGCAATTACGCGGCTGTAGTCGCCGGCCATCATTTCGGCGGCCATGATTTTGCGGCCTGTGGGGTTGATACGTTCGCCAATGATGACGAAGGGGCGGTCAAAGCCAATCACGACCTCTCTGGTCGCTGAGCTGATGATGGTATCGGTCACGCTACATCCTTTGAATTGGAAACTGAAAACACTCTAAAAAACCTGAAAGGCTTAAGCCGCAGCCAGTACCGGAGGCGGAATATGCCCCACTTCAGGCCCATCGCCGTCACGCCCTGGGTACCAAGGCACGCGGCCTTGCAACACGCCGGAATTAGTCACAATTTCGGGCACCGAGTCTTCCTGACGATAAGCCATGATGTGAACTCCGGCCACGCCTTTGATTTCTTTGACTTCTTGCACGATTTCAGTACAAATTTTGCGGCCTTCGGCAGCCGGCTTTTCCGCGCCAGCCATACGCTTGATGACGCTATCCGGGATATGCACGCCCGGCACGTTGCTGCGCATCCACTCAGCCACTTTGGCCGACCGCATAGGGCCCACACCCACCAAAATGAAAACTTTATCCAAAAGCCCCAAGTCTTCCACTTCTTTCATATAGGTACGTAGGCGGGGCACGTCATAGCAATATTGGGTCTGGATGAATTGCGCGCCAGCCGCCACTTTTTTGGCGAGGCGCTGGGCGCGCCAGTCAAATGGTTGCCCAAAAGGATTGGCGGCGGCGCCAAAAAACACGCGCGGCGCAAAGGTCACTTTGCGCCCACTTTGAAAGCGATAGGCATCGCGCATATCGCGGCCGATTTCCAACAATGACATGCAGTCCAGGTCAAACACCGGCTTGGCCTGCGGATGGTCACCGCTTTGCACGCCATCACCGCTCAAACACAGCATATTGCAAACCCCCATAGCTGCGCCGCCTAGGATGTCACCCTGGATCGCAATACGGTTTTTGTCGCGGCAAGAAATCTGCATCACCGGCGCATAACCCACTCGTGTGAGTAGCGCACAGACCGCCAGGCTGGACATATGGCAATTGGCGCCGCTGCCGTCGGTAGCGTTGATGGCATCTACGTAGCCATCGAACACTTTAGCGCGGCGATAGACTTCGCTGGGGTCGGCGGAATCGGGCGGCTCTAGTTCGGCGGTAATCGCAAAGCCGCCACCGCGTAGCACACGCTCCAAGCGTCCGGGCGAGGTATGGCCGGGCAATATGGGCAAGGGATAACCGGGCACCGGTTCGTCATCAAACCTCATGCTTTGGCCTCCTGCTTGAGTGGCACAGATTTTTCGCGCGCGACGCGCAGCCAAGATGAGCTACCTTTAAGGCGCCCATCGACAGCGAACTGCACTACTTTGATCGCCTCGCGGCCTGCTTGCATACGCTGGCTGCCGTCAAAGGCCTCGACCCACACGCAACGCATCTCCGGCTTGACTTCGCAATTCCCATTGGCACGGACGCCGCCGCAGGGGCCATTGCGTATGGTTTTGGGGCAATTCATGGAGCAAGACATCCCGGTGCTCGACAAGGCGCACTGGCCGCACATCTGGCAATCAAACAAAAAACCTTTGACCGCTTTTTCCACCAAGGCCACCGGTTTTTCCAAACGCTGGTAGCCGATAGCTTTCCACAGCGGGTGCAATCCCACCATCACCCGCTCAAAACCTTGGTAAAAAACCTCCAGGCTTCGCGCATGGCGCACAGACCAGCGACGCACTGCGTACATCAGTGCTCTCCCTCAGGCAGCGGCACTGAGGCCTCCTCGGCGGAAATCACCGTGGGGGTTGGCAAAGTGTCGTCGACGCCGTGGGCGCGGATGATGCGCAGCAAATCTTCGTCCGAATAGCGCGCCTCGATGCGAGCCGCCTCGGCGTTGGCTTGCTCTTGGATGTCGTCGCCGCACTCACGCGGATCGCTGCGCTTCCAGTCGGCCAGGTAATCGCCGGCACTGGACTTGCCAGCGCGCATCGCCGCGCGGTCGACCGCCTCCTGAAAACGGTGCGAGAGTTGCACTTTTCCAGTCTCACGCCCACGTTTGACCACGACCTGCGCAGGCAGGTCACGCCATGAAATCACAATCAGTTTTGCCATTGGATGACTTTCTCGCTTGCTGTTCTCAATTCAGTTTCCATCTCACCGTAGCCGGTTACTCGGTACGTAAATGCCAAGCCCAATCTCTGCGCCGCGGCCTGCCCTTGGGCGATGCCCTCGGGGCTTTCTTTCTGACATAGATACATCAAAGTGGTGTAGTTGCCAAAGTACACAGGCAACAACTGCGGATGCTTATCGATACCTAATCCGTGCATGATCAATCGCTCAAAATGCCGTAGCAAAAAATCCGTCAAATAAAAGGTTCCCAACTCAGCATCGGCCATCTGCGTAAAGGCCGCGGAGCCGGCATAAAACTCATAACAATGCGCGCCAGGTAAACGCTCCACACCTTCCTCTTGCAACACCGTATCGAGCAAACCACCGGTACCGCAATCGGCATAGGCCACAAAAATGTGCGGATACCGCGCCTTGAAGGTATGGATTTTCTCGCGCACCAGACCGGGGATTTTTTCCGGCCGGTTATGCAATTCGGCGGGCAAGCAAGTCACATCCATGTGCGTCCAAGCGTTAGCTTGCCTCAGCGCGATGATCTCGCGGGCCAGTGCCCCGCAGGCAATCACCAAAGTGTTTGCAGCGGCGGCCATGCCGACTCCGAATCAGGCGCGGGCCGCAGCTCGACGGGCAGCAATCAAGGTTTTGGCAGTCTCTACAGCCACACCAGCATCGCGGCAATAAGCGTCAGCCCCCACTGCTTTTCCAAATTCTTCGTTCAAGGGAGCGCCGCCGACCAAAACGATGTAGTCATCGCGCAGGCCTTTTTCCTTGAGCGTGTCGATGACTACCTTCATGTAAGGCATGGTGGTCGTGAGCAAGGCAGACATACCCAAAATATCGGGCTTGTGCTCTTCCAGAGCAGCAATGTATTTTTCTACGGCGTTGTTAATGCCCAGGTCAATGACTTCAAAGCCTGCGCCCTCCATCATCATGCCGACCAGGTTTTTGCCGATGTCGTGGATGTCGCCCTTGACGGTGCCGATCACCATCTTGCCAATCGGCTCGACGCCGGTTTCAGCCAGCAGGGGGCGCAAAATTTCCATGCCGCCCTTCATAGCGTTGGCTGCCAGCAGCACCTCGGGTACAAACAAAATACCGTCGCGGAAATCCACGCCGACGATACGCATGCCCTCTACCAAGGCATCGTCCAGCACCCGGCTGGCCGACCAGCCCCGGCCAAGCAAAATATTGGTGGCTTCAATCACCTCTTCACGCAATCCGTTGTAGAGGTCATCATGGACTTGTTCGGTCAACTCCTCGTCGTTAAGCGAATTCAAATCCAGATCGTCAAATTCTTCAGCCACAGAAAGACTCCTTCGGTTGATGTACCGGGTATGCCCGGGGCATGGCACGCACTTGCGGACAGAATGTACGGGCCGCACTGCGCAAAGCCTGATAGTTTAGCGACCCGCGATTGTCGCCATACGACACGGTGACAATGCCTGTGCAATGCAAGCAATTGCAGCCCTGCACCGCCTCAGCGCGTTAGGACGGGTGCCTTATCCGGGGATAGCAAGGCCAAACGGCTATTGCGTCGCTCAGCACTGGGCGTGTGGCCGAACAAGTCGCGATAGCACTTGGAAAAATGCGGCGGCGACTGAAATCCGCAGGCCAGGGCAATTTCCATCACGGACATGGAGGTCTGCAAAAGAAGACTGCGTGCCCGACGCAGCCGCATGTCTAGGTAGTATTTGGTGGGCACTTCCCCCACGTAGCGCTTGAATAGGCGCTCGATTTGCCGGCGCGATACGCCCACGAGTGAGGCAATTTCGTCCAAGGACAGCGGCTCCTCCAGATTGGCCTCCATCAAGGCGGCCGCCTCAATCAAGTTTTCATGAAACAAGCCAACCCGGGCCATCAAGGGCACGTGCTGACGGTCCTGATCGTTGCGGATACGGTCCAGGATGAACTGATCCGAAATCATGGGCGCGATCTCTCGACCCAAATGCGTCTGAATGATATTGAGCATCAAATCCAAGGGCGCAATGCCGCCGGTGCAGGTGTAGCGGTCGCGATCGATTGCAAATAGCTGCCGCGAAAATATAACTTTGGGAAAGCGCTCCTCCAGGGCGGTCATATTTTCCCAGTGCACCACTGCCTTGTAGCCATCGAGCAAACCCGCTTTGGCCAGCACATAGCCACCGGTGCACAGCGCACCGAGCGCAATCTGGCGCTGCGCCAGACGCCGCAAACCGGAGGTGACGTCCGAGGTGCAGGCCGCCTCAATCTCCACGCCGCCACATACAAACACGATATGCGCCGCGCCGATATCGGCCAGTGCAACCGTTGGCGCTAGCGCCAAGCTGTTGCTGGCGGGTACGGGATGGCCCCCGATACTGGCCAAAGTCCACTGGTAAACCTCCTGACCGACCACCCGATTGGCCATGCGCAATGCCTCGACCGCGCTGGACAGGGCAATTAGTGAGTAATTCGGAAGGGTTAAAAATACAAAGCGGTAAGGCCGTGCGGCAGCAAGCGAGAAGCTGACTTGGCGGTTCATGACTGCGGCCGCCAATGGGCGGCCATTCCAAGGCGTTGGCCGGTGACAAAAATCTCCAACACGGGCAATCCAATCGTGTGATAAACCAGCGCACATTTTGTCTCATTTGCGACCTGCTAGGCTTAAAGCCCTTACCGACAAACGACAACCCCGTTAATCTGAACACACCCCCGTTGATAGATAAACCTGATGCAAGGTGCAAACCGGAAAGCGATAGGCCAGCAGGCAGACTAAACACCAAAAGCGGCAAACTCAGAAAAGAAAAAGCCCCGAAACAGCAATGTTTCGGGGCTTTCAATATGGTGCGGCTGGCAGGAATTGAACCCACGACCCCTTGGTTCGTAGCCAAGTACTCTATC